>ENA-OUOY01000005-OUOY01000005.1-human-gut-metagenome-genome-assembly--contig:-NODE-5-length-222424-cov-11.293467_pt1 | contig 222424 bp, 212 predicted proteins | sample MGYA00237937_ERZ548767 | MGnify/ENA primary metagenome ERZ548767 (study PRJEB26490, sample SAMN05356887) | human gut metagenome | biome: terrestrial biome; feature: human-associated habitat... | reverse complement strand
TTGTTTGATTTTTTATGCGGGGTAAATGCCAATATCGCTTAAGTTGTTGGCATTGACAGACTTCTTGGCTCTAAAGGATATAAACAGCTCACTCCGCTGATCTCCGATAAGGAGGACAAGCAGTAATGAGCCGATTTTTATATGTACACTTCAATGAAGATATTCCACGTAACGTCGAAAAGGAATATAATAAAATGCTCCGCAGGGAGAAATACCTTGAGGAGCGTGATGCAGAGTATCTTAATCAGAGTGCGGACTTTGATGACGTACTGGAGATAAATCCTGATCCTGCAAGTATCCCCATAAGCGAATATGAGGCTGAGGAGATACGGAAAGATAATCGTAGGCTTGACTATCTGCCTACTGCTATGGAAATGCTCAGAACCGATTATCCGGAAGGCTATGACCTTATCAGCGAATACTATCTCGGAGAGGATAAGGTAACATTGTTCTACCTCATGGAAAAGTACGGACTGACACGACCTATGGCGAAGTACAGAATGAAGGTCGCTAAAGAAAAGCTGAAATCCTATATCATATTGCACGAAACAAAGGATTGAAAAATATGCAAATTGCTGATTTTTCTTTTTTGAAGCAAAAAATTCTTGAAAATCTATGTCCAAAACGCATTTTTTTCGGTTGATGTATAGAGGGCTTTGACCTCTATGCGGTGTGAGGGGTGAAAAATGACCTCTGACATATAAACCTCCGAATCAGGGACGGTGCTGCTTTTTCCATTTTCTGTGCCGTCCCTATTATTTCAAAAAAGCCATCAAGTTTGATTCCTTTATTTTCAAATGACAGCAGAGATGCTGTCGGGAGCTTCCCCGTTTCTGAGATTCAGGGGGAGCTGCCAACAGTACATCAATTTCGGGCATAAAAATAACGGATAGACGATGTACTGCCGTTCTTACGGCAAAGTAACTTGAAAATTGAATATTCATCAAGGCTATAACTACGAGATATAGGGATAAGGAGGATTGGCTTATGACGGACTAGGAAGCCTACGACAAGCTCTTTAGTAAATACCCTGATATTGTGACAGTCAAAGACGTAAGCGAAATGCTTGGATTAGGCATCAGAAACACTTATAAGCTGTTCTCTGACGGAAAACTCCATTCTCTCAATGTATGTAAGAGAATACTGACTACTAAGGTAGAAGTCATAAATTACGTTCTGCAATGCGCACAACAAAGGGGCGAGTAACGAGCTTTATGATGACAAGTTAGTAGAATCGCATACAAGACTTTTGGAAATACTTGAATAATCCGCCGATGCGCGCTATAATGGTATTACCAACCAAAAACTTGATGCAGACTTTCTACCAGCTTTCATAACAACAAGGAGGTTTATCGCAATGAAAGCAAGTCTGCCCTTTAAGTACATCACCGCTGTAAAAGGCGGAAAACACTATGTAGTATTCGACTACAAAGACAACGAAGGCAAAAGGAAAAGAAAATGGGTGGGAACTGATCTTCCTGAGAACTGCAAGAAGAAGGAACTGTCAGCTAAGGTTGACGAGATCGTAGCCGATTTCTATAAGGAATACATCAGCGGAAATATCGTCAAGAGCGAGAAAGCCGTTAAGATGAGGATTTCTGAAGACGGTCAGTCTCTTGAAACAGCTAAGACAGAGTACACATTCACGGAGTTCTTCAAGGTTTGGCTCGAATCTATCAAGCCAACAGTCGCAGAGACAACCTTTGCAGGCTATGAACACACTTCTCACCGTATAATCTCATATTTCGACAGAGTATTTCCTGACATTAAGCTCAGTGAACTGAAAGCAATGGAGCTTCAGCGTTTCTACAATGATATGTATGCAAGCGGTCTTTCGGCTAATACGATCAAGCACTATCACGCAAATATCCATAAATCGCTGAAATATGTGGTGAAGATGGACTTGATAACCGTAAATGAGTCGGAAAAGACGGAGCGTCCTAAAATGGAGAAGTTTGAGGCAATGTTTTATAACGAACAGGAACTTGGACTGCTGTTCAATGCTTTCAGAGGAGATCGTATGGAAATCGTGGTACTTATCGCAGCCTATTACGGACTTCGCCGCAGCGAGATCATCGGTCTGAGGTGGGACGCTATCGACTTTGACAAGAAAACGATCACTATTCGTGAAAAGGCTTATACTGTAAGGGAGGATGGCAAGGGAGTAACTAAGTTCCATAATCAGCTCAAGACAAGAGCGAGTTACAGAACACTTCCGCTTATACCTTATATAGGAGAGCTTCTGAAAGAGAAGAAAGAGAGAAACGAATATCTCTCCAAGCTCATGAAGCACGAATACTGTCATGATTATGACGATTATATCTGCACCGACAACTTCGGTAATCTTATCACACCCGTTTATGTAACCGACCACTTCGCAAGTATGATCAGGAAGCACAGGCTCAAGAAGCTCCGTTTCCACGATCTCAGACATTCATGTGCAAGCCTTCTGCTTGCTAATGGTGTTCCAATGAAAGCAATTCAGGAGTGGTTAGGTCATTCTACATTCCAGGTAACTGCTGATTTTTACAGTCACTTGGAGTTTAATTCAAAGCTGTCCTCGGCAGATGCTATCGCTCAGGCTCTCGGTGCTTGCAATCCTGATACAGAAGAAGCAGGCAGCAGAGGATAACAAGCCGACAGGTAATGAATGAGAACGCATAAAAAAGAACCGAGCTTATGAAAAGCCCGATTCTACGCTGATTTTAGTGGTGCCGATGGCGGGACTCGAACCCGCACACTTTCGTACTTGATTTTGAGTCAAGCGTGTCTGCCAATTCCACCACATCGGCACATATTAAGTTTTTTCTTCTGAAAGACAAGATAATTTCGGTAGAAAACAGGTAGAAGAATAAAAAAACGAACAAGTTCTTTCTACCACAATCTCCAGATTTCTTCGTGGTTAAGCCGTTAGAGCGATACTGAAAATTAGACTGAACTCAAAACTACTGAAAGTCACAAGCGGATTTTGAATCCGTCACGTCTGCCAATTCCATCACACCGGTTTATTTGATTTTTTGAGTTAATCAAATCCGAATCACAACGTACAAGACAAAAATCCGTTACTGCAAACCGAAAATTGAAAAACGAGTCAAATTTGGTAGAAAAAATCCCGAATTTTTCGGTAGATACACATGACTTTCTCTACCAAATGTGAGATGCAAGAGTGTTGAAACGTCGGAATGACGTAGTTTTTAGAAGTTTGAGGTAGAAACTCAAATAGCTCGACAACAAAAAGTTGTGTGGATTTTGAGTCCGACACGTCTGCCAATTCCATCACATCGGCACTTTGAGTACATATTATTATAGCATATGAAAGTTGGAGTTGTCAAGTATTTTTTTGCCGTATTCATCAGCAGTTCTTTTCTCACCACATTCAGGCGTGAGTAGTATGTGTGCTGGCTGATACCTTTTTCCTTGCACCAAGCAGTTACGGTCATACCACTGCTCTGGCATTCCTGTATCTGCTCTGCCCACTCCCTGTGACGAAGCTCGGTTTTTACTTCTCTGATCGTTGGCATATTCTCAGCTCCTTTCGGGGTAAATCCCTTTGGAACTATTTTATCGCTTTTTTAGTGCCGAATCAACGTTAGGGTGTGGTTGGCGGTTACGCAAAAGTTATCGAACCCACAAAGTACTCTGCCTGTTAAGCACTCTGTGAGTTCGATAAGTTTCAGTCTCTACTCAGCATTTACGCTCTCTGTCATTAGTTTTTTAATTGGTGCGCTGCTGAAAAGCACGATTGCGACCAAAACTGTCAGAACAAGCTCAGGGAGCATATATGCGCCATTGTAAACAAGACTGTATATATACTTGTTATCGGCAACAAAGTCAAGACTGTCCCAAATCTTACCTGCTGTAGCAAAAACGAATGCACCACTTATAAAATGACTGATAAATCGCAGAACAAGCGCAAGTGCAATGCCTGCTATCCATCCTGATCTGTTCTTGTTCCTGAATATTCCTGCAAACCCCAGTACAGAATATGCAATGATATAGTCAAAGAGAATACACGCCGTCAGCATTCCTGCTGTCAGTCCCCATGCCAGCAGCCCGTCTTTTATGATACCTGTTGCAAGTTGAAACAGTGCAAACAGGAACGAAAGGCACAGCCCCTTTTTCACGCCATGTCTTATGCTGAACATACATATCGGCAGCATAGACACAAGTGTGATAGATCCGCCAAACGGCAGTAATTTCTGAAAGGGCGTGATAAAGCTGAGAACGATTCCCAACACAAGCATTAATGCGCCCTCTGTTAATATCTTCGTTTTACTCATTTCTTTAATACTTTTTTCTTTACCTTTCTCAGCGGATTCTTGATTTTTTCAATATCCGCGATTTTTTTAAATTCGGGTCTGCTGAGCATTCCCTGATACACAGGCTCGTTCATTCTGTTTCCCATGGAATGCAGATACGCAAGCAGTTTATAATATCTGACACGATTTTCCTTATAGTAGTCGATATCAAATACTTCCTTGAAGTTATCAAGCTTGTTCAGATAGTCTAAAGTCAGGAGAGTTCGCTGACACTTTGAGCATCTTCCGCAGTTATAAGGCTTGGTAAGGCATACATGAAGATACTTTTGCGCCGGCTTGAAATCAACAATATCTCTGGTTTTGTCAATCCGCTCCTTTTCTCCGCCCTCAGAGTAGATTATCAGACCGCTCGTGCTAAAGCACTGGAGACTCAACAGGTCATAATGCGCACATTCACGGTCAGAAAGTGAAAAGTGACCGTAATCTATTCCGGACGATGCATAATAGTATATTTTCCAGAATTTCTGCATCATGTATATAGCAAATACTGACGAGTATGTAGCTGTAAACAAGTGATTCTGCGGAAAAGCATCGGCAAAGTTTGAATCTGTTTTGATAATTGGCAGTCCAAGTTCTTCGGCAACAGAATCGACTTTCTGATATCTTTCTTCTTTTACCTTATCACGTCCGTATTCATCATAGCATTCGTTAAAAGCTCCGACATTGTTAATGCACAGATAAGTGAGATCAAGAGTAGGAAAATCCGTCTTGTAATGCTGATAAATCGCATCAAATGAATCAATGCCGCATGAACAGCCGGTCCCTATTTCCTTGCCGGGCAGTGCAGGAGCCGTTTCGGCTTCGATTTTTACAGCATTCAAGTCCTTGGCATACTTCGCAAGTGAGGGGATCAAAATAGTTGTAATATTATACAAAAGTTCATCAGTAACGGGAGCAAGACATTTTATGTCATGACCGTGCAGCATACACCAATGCAGCAAACCAACAACATACGCGTCTGCTCTTTCGGTCACCAAATACTGCTCGTATTCCTCATCTACCTCAAACCACACCGTTCTGTTTTCGCCGTCAACGGAGATATCACAGTTACATCTGGATCTACTTCCGCTTTTTGTTATATATGGTTTATTAACAGTAATCATTTTTTGTTTCCTACCTTCCTTTTAATTACTCCAAGCACCCAATCCTTTGAAAGTGCAAATTGCTTTGACTTAAAATAGCACACAAACAGCAGCAGATTGCTTAGAATTACGCTGATAGCAGCTTTTAAAAGTAATCCCATAACGCCGCCGAAAGGCACAAGATTGCATACAGTCAATGTCAGGAAGCAGACAATAACAGCTATTGCTGCGTCCTTGATTTCATTCAGGTAAAATTCTTTTGAACTTTCCTTAAATACTGTTTTATAGAGTATAAATGCCATCCATGGCAGTCCAATAACATTAGCCGCAACAGAAGAACCGATTACACCATAAAGTCCTATATATCCGACTGTAACAATGTTGACCAGAAGATTCAGTCCGCAGCTTAAATAACATCTCAGCATATCCTCTTTCCATATTCCTGCTGCGTCTTTATAGATGACAACTATTCGCTGAATTGTGTTTGCATAAAAATACACGCAAAAGAGGATAACCATTCCGAATGAAAGCATAAGATCCTTGCCGACCCACAGTTCCATGAACGGCTGATACAGACAAAGCAGGCATACTGTACAGAAGGTTACTACCCAGTTATTGATAAAGCAGAACTTTTTGAAGTCAGCCATTATTTTTTTATGTGAATCAATAACAAGCGCGTTACCGATTCCGGCCTGCATAGCGTTATATATTACGATTAAAAATCCGCTGACAGAACTCATTATATAATAGTAGTTGTTATATATGGCAACTTGCGTCAATCCCAAAAATGCCGAAACGACCAGTGTATCCGCAGCATTTACAAGAACTCCTGCAAGCTTTGTGCTCATAAGCGGGAAAATTCTCTTCTTGATGTCATGTCTTATTGAATCTTCCAATTTGCTGTATACCAGCCACTTGCTGTAATTCTTGTCAACTATGACAGAACAGCTTATATTTGATACAATGGTAAATATAGGCATTAAGACAATATACAGATAATAGTTCGGGATCAATACCAGTACCGCGATCTGACACAGACGCATTGCAGTATTGGTAAAGAACGTGATCTTGCTCGTTATCCTGTTCAATTGCAGAGCGGAGAGCAATGACTGCTTATGTGCAAAAAGCAGGTACGAAACCGCTGTATTTGCAATGTATATGTAGTACAAAATGTATATGTTGATATCAGACGGAACATTTCCGGTTATCAAGTACTTTAAGAAAGGGGTGCATACTACACCGGCGGTTATTGTTATCAATCCGATAAGTTTATATACTTTCCTTAAAAAAGCGAGTATTGCTCCGGTAGTTGAATAATCATCATCGGCAATTGGCTTATACATGGCAAAAACTGCTGCCGAACCAAATCCAAGCTCGGTCAGGTTCAAGACCTGTAAAATCGAGCTGAACAAGCCGCTGAGTCCCAGATACTCGGAACCAAGTTTCTTTATCAAAAAGGTTCGTACAATAAATGGCAGCAATATGGTCGATGCTTTTTCTACAGCGCCCCATATTGCTCCCGTCACCGTATTCCTCGTTCTTTCAATTACTGCCATTATCAAATCTCCCTTTATGTCTTAGATTTTATATGCGGTCATATACGCCTCATAAAACAGTTTGTGCTGCGATTGCGCATTGATAATTAATTATAGCATATTTCTTTATGATTTGCAAACATTTCATCAAAAAATATCGTATTTTCCATACTTTTACAAATGAATACCGCATTAAATCAAAAAAATACAGCACCCTTATCGGTTTTTACTGCCGCTAAGGATGTTGTAATTAATAGATTTATATATTTAAATTCTTTTGAATCACAAATTTCATGATTTATTCTTTCCTTACGAAGTTTTTTTGTAGAAAGAAATCATTCGTTTACTTCACTCAGCAATTCAAATTCGTATAATTGTGAATCACAAGTGATCAAACACCATAAGTGTTTCTGTATTCACGCATTTTTTCAAGATATTCCTTGCCGGGGACAATATCATTTTCGATAGCGTTAATAATATCTTCCATGTTTACGATCGAATAAACGGTAACTCCGAAATCGCGCTTAGCTTCCTGAACAGCGGAAAGTTCGCCTGTGCCCTTTTCCATGCGGTCAACAGTAATGACCATTCCAGAAATGTCAACATTAGCGGCAGCCCTGAGCTTGGGGAGAGTTTCGCGCAGAGCCTTTCCCGAAGTCATAACATCATCTATAATAACGACCTTTTCGCCGTCAGTAAGTGTTTTTCCGACGAACATACCGCCCTCGCCGTGATCCTTTACTTCCTTGCGGTCAAAACAGTATGAAACGTCAATGCCGAACTTGTTGCTGAGAGCAACTACTGCGGAAACAGCAAGCGGGATTCCCTTATAAGCAGGGCCAAAGAGAGTTTCGACAGGAATATTATTGTCCTTTATGCACTCAGCGTAGTATTCTCCGAGCTTAGCAAGCTGTGCGCCTGTTTTGTAGTTGCCGCAGTTGATAAAGTAAGGAGCCTTTCTTCCGCTTTTGAGGGTGAATTCACCGAATGTGAGAACACCGCAGTCAACCATGAATTTTATAAAGCTTTCTTTGTAAGTCATTTTATGTACCTCCGTTTATTTTTACCGCTTGCGCGGAAATCGTCTCATTAGTGCAGTAATAGTACTGTTTATTTTGTCTCAAAAACATATCCGCAGGTAGGACATCGCGGATAGTCGATATCCATTTCCATACCGCAGTCGGGGCAAATTTTGGAAGGCAGAATATCAACATTGTCATCAAGGTCAGCAGCGAATTTACCTACAAATCCGCCTGTAGGTCTGGTAGTTGTAAATACACCTACGAGCAGTCCACAGTCAGGGCAGTAATAGCCGAGCGTAGAATCCTGTGGCGTTTCGCAGTATTTCGTACCGTCCTTGTACCACGCTGCCATAGGATAGGCGTAGTAGATACCTTTGTCTATGCTGTGTTGTTCCATTTTGAAATTCCCCTGAATCATCGGGCGGCGACATCTTCCGCAAATCACACAAACACCTCCGATACTGAACTGATGTAATTATTATAACATGATTCCGGTGCAAATGTCAATGATTTGGCTCATAACATTACAGTTTCATAAGCTTACAGTTTTCTATTCCTGCGTCCCAGAAATGTTCAAGAGGGATATTTCTGCGCTGGCAGACAATACTTGAGTTCATAGCGCCGTGTCCGACAATTAGTATATCCTGTCCCTGTGCAAGCCTCGGCTCGACCTCGTTTTTGAGGAAGTCGCCCGTTCTTGCGAAAAGCTCTTCAAAAGTTTCAGCACCTTCAGCTCCTTTGTACTCGGCAGGATTTTCAAAAAGGGTCTTTATCGGCGAATTTTCAATCTCCGAGGCATTTTCCACGCCCTCATAGATACCGAAGCTCATTTCAAGCAGGCGGTCGTCGTGAATTATCTCGATATTCCGCCCTGCAAGGAATATTTGTGCGGTTTCCGTTGCCCTTGAAAGCGGCGAGCAGAAACAGATATCGAAATTAATGTTTTTGTATTCTAAAGCAGCTTTTCGAGCCATTTCACGGCCTGTTTCATTAAGTGGAATATCTGTCCTGCCTTGCAGCTTTCGGGCGTCATTCCAATCGGTTCTGCCATGTCTCATTATGTACAGCATTTTTGATCTCCTGATTTTCCGGCAGCACCGCGATAAAAAGGAGTGCCGCCTTAATATATTATAAGTATAACACATAACGAGAGATAAATCAATATGAGAAAACTGAGCAATGCACTTGCATTTTATTTGTTTTCATGTTAGAATTATTAAAGGCAACAGGCAAGCTTTGCGCGGCGTTGCCTAAAGGATAATTTGAGAACCCGTCTGCATTTTTTGTGGAGCAGTTCTGAAAGATAGGTGAATTAAATGACCCAGGAAAAGATAAACAGAATCAACGAGTTGGCAAGAAAGGCAAAAGCCGAGGGACTTACTGAGGCTGAAAAGGACGAGCAGACAGAGCTTCGCAACGAATACAGAGCCTCTGTTACAGGAAATCTGCTCCAGCAGCTTGAAAAAACATATATAATGACCCCTGACGGTAAAAAGCATAAAGTCGGAAAGGGAAGGTGAGAGCGCTTGACTAATGAAGAACTCTTTTCTATGGCTGTAAAGGCTGCGCAGAATTCTTATAGCACGTATTCGCATTTCCGTGTCGGAGCGGCCCTGCTCACATCAGAGGGCAAGGTTTTCACCGGCTGTAATATTGAAAATTCTTCATTCTCCCTTACCAACTGTGCAGAACGAACGGCGATTTTTAAGGCAGTTTCAGAAGGTTTCCACGATTTCAGCATGGTAGCTGTTGCAGGAAGTGCAGATGATGATTTTACAAAGCCATGTATGCCGTGCGGAGCCTGTTTGCAGGTTTTGAGTGAATTCTGCTCAGACGATTTTACCATACTTCTTTCGAATGGAATGTTTAAGCTCTCAGAACTTATGCCCATGCGCTTTAGTGGAGAAAATATAAAATGACGGATAATAGATCTTGCGGAGGATTGAATGTTAAGAGAAAAAATTGAAAAGCATCTGCTTTCAGTCCAGAAGCCGTCTCGGTATATAGGCGGCGAGGTTGGAAGCATAATTAAGGATAAGTCGAAAGTGGGCGTGAGATTTGCATTCTGCTTTCCTGACACATACGATATAGGAATGTCTCACCTTGGCATGAAGATACTCTACTCGCTGACCAACATGAGAGAAAATTATTGGTGCGAGCGCGTATTTGCACCGTCTGAGGATTTTGAGACGATAATGCGCGAAAACGACATTCCGCTCTATGCTCTTGAAAGTCTTGACCCGATTCGGGACTTTGATTTTATCGGCTTCACTATGCAGTATGAGCTGTCCTATACTAATGTGCTGAATATGCTCGATCTTGCAGGAATACCTGTTTTTGCAAAAGACAGAACCGAAGAACTTACGCAAATAGTGGTTGCCGGAGGCCCATGTGTGTGTAATCCTGAACCGCTTGCCGACTTTTTCGACCTCTTCATTCTCGGCGAGGGCGAGGAAGTGAACCTTGAACTCATGGACTTGTACTTTAAAATGAAAAAACAAGGTGCTTCAAGGCTTGATTTTCTGCATAAAGCTGCACAGATAGAGGGTATTTATGTACCGAGATTCTACAAGTTCAGCTATAAGGATGACGGAACTATTTTGAAAGTTGAGGCAACTGACGGAGCGCCGGCAGTAGTCCGCAAGAGAATAATCAGGGATCTCGACAAAGTTTTCTATCCCGATAATTTTGTTGTACCATTTACAGAAATCGTTCAGGACAGAGTTTCGGTTGAAGTCCTGCGCGGTTGCATACGCGGCTGTCGTTTTTGTCAGGCAGGTTTTATCTATCGTCCGTTCCGCGAAAAGAATGTTGACACGGTAGTTAAAGAGGCAAAGTGCCTGTGTGAGAATACAGGATATGATGAGGTTTCGCTTGCTTCACTCAGTACGAGCGATCACTCGGATATTGACCTTATGCTGACGGAGCTTATAAATTATACTGCTCAGGAGAAAATAAATCTTTCTCTTCCGTCACTAAGAATGGACAATTTCTCAGAATCGCTCCTTGAGAAGATAAAACGCGTCCGTAAGAGTGGACTTACGTTTGCGGCAGAGGGCGGAACACAGCGTCTGCGTGACGTTATAAATAAAAATATTACCGAAGAAGAAATAATGAACACCTGCCGAATTGCTTTTGAGGGCGGATATGCAACAGTTAAACTCTACTTTATGATGGGGCTTCCGACGGAGACAGATGAAGATATCGTCGGAATTGCTGAACTTGCACAGAGAGTTGTAGATCTGTTTTACAGTATTGAGAACAGACCAAAAGGAAAAGGCGTTCAGGTTTCTGTGAGCTGTGCGACCTTCGTGCCTAAACCGTTCACACCGTTCGAGTTTGAGCCGCAGGATACGCGTGAAATGATCGAGCATAAGCAGAAACTCCTTGTATCGGCGATAAAGTCCAAGAAAATCAGAGTGAGCTGGCATGATTCAAATGTCAGTATTCTGGAGGCGGTTCTTGCTAAAGGTGACCGCAGACTCTGCGATGTGATATACACGGCGTGGAAGAATGGCTGTAAATTTGACAGTTGGAGCGAGCATTACAAGTTCGACAAATGGATGGAAGCATTTGAAGAATGCGGGATTGACCCTGCATTCTATGCCAACAGAAGATTTGACTATGATGAGATACTGCCGTGGGATCATCTGGACTATCTTGTTTCAAAGGATTTCTTTATCTGTGAAAACAAGCGCGCTCATGAATCAAAGACCACACCGCATTGCCGAAAGCGATGTTCAGGCTGTGGAGTAAACAAAAAAGTGGGGAGGGAATGTTTTTGATAAGATTGAGAGCAGTATTCGAGAAAAAAGATCGGGCAAAATATATTTCTCACCTTGACCTTAACCGCTGTATGCTCCGGACATTCCGCCGCTCCGGACTTCCTATCTGGTATACAGAGGGATTTAATCCGCATCCTTATTTTTCGTTTGCACTCGCACTGTCACTTGGATATGAGAGTTCATGCGAGATACTTGACTTCAACCTCAACGAGGAACTGCCCTTTGAGGAGATAAAGGACAAGCTTAATGCAGTAATGCCAAGCGGAATGAAAATCATTTCCGTTGCAGAACAGAAACTGAAAATTACGGCTATCGCTTCCGCAGAGTACAGCTTTTCGCTTGAAACGCAGTCTCCTGATGAGCTTTATACGGAAATTCAAAAGCTTCTTTCTCAGGACAGCATACTTATTGAAAAAAAGACAAAAAAAGGTGTAAGGACAGTTGACATAAAGCCTGATGTGAATGTGATAAGCTGTACTTTCGGCGAAAAATCGGCAGATATGGTAATGAGACTTCCTGCCGGAACTCAGACCAATTACAATCCGTCCCTATTCATTGAAGCTCTGAGAAAATCAACTGATATCCCGTTTGAAGCGGTAAAAATCTGCCGTACAGGAATTTTTTGCGAAAACGGTGAAATTTTTTCGTAAAAACACTTGCAATCTGCGCAAAAGTATGGTATAATATCAAAGCATTTGAAATCCGTTCGGATCTTTGTGTCCGAATGAGGGTTAATGCCGAAAGACATTAAATCGGATAGTCCGCTGCCTGCAAAGCCGATGATATAGCGGTTTGATGTGCAAAAGTGCACATACTTCTTCAAAAGTCATAATGCTGAAAAGCTTTTGCGAGACAGGTAAGAATGTTCGGAAATTTAGGAGGAAATTAAAATGGATGCACTCAAGATGATCAGCAACTCAAGCATTAAGGAAAATGTTCCGGAATTCAATGTCGGTGATACTGTAAAGGTTCACGTACAGATCAAGGAAGGCGATAAGAGCCGTATCCAGATCTTCGAGGGAACTGTTATCGCTAAGAAGCACGGCGGTATCAACGAGACTTTTACTGTTAGACGTGTAGCACACGGCTGCGGTATCGAGAGAGTTTTCCCTCTCCACGCACCTGCTGTTGACAAGGTAGAAGTTGTAAGACACGGTAAGGTTCGCAGAGCTAAGCTCTACTACCTCAGAGACAGAGTTGGTAAGGCTGCTAAGGTTAAGGAACAGATCCGCTAATTGCGAGTCTGCACAAGGCAGACACTATAAGAGGCTGAGAATCGAGTTCAGGCAGACTTCTGCCTGACTCGTCTCCTTTCCTTTTTGAGGGACTTAACGTCCCTTTTTTGCTACATTTATTAAAATTACAGACAGAAGGGGAGGTACTTCCTTTTCTGCAGGAGGTATATTATGCCCGAAAATATAGAAAACGAAAAGCTCGATAATGACGTAAACGAAGAAAATACAGCGGCAGAAACCGAAATTTCCGCAGAGGAAACAGCTGATAAAACCGATGAGACGGACAAGCAGTCGGACAATTCAAAAGGCATATTCTCTGATGTGGCTGATGTACTGGAGTCAACGTTTATAACTGTTTTTATGATAGTTATGATATTTACTTATATCCTGCACCCGGTCAATGTAGTTGGTCATTCCATGGAGAATACTCTCTTTGATAAGGACAGAATATTCATGACCACAGTTTATACGGGTATCTCATACGGCGATATCGTTATTATAAATAATGACGCGGCATATCTGCTTGATGAAAACAACAACGTAATAAGAAAAGATATAACAAATTCTCGTCTTAATGAGTGTATAATAAAGCGCGTTATCGCTGAGCCGGGACAGAGCATAAGTATCGATTCGGAAACGGGTGAAGTAAGTATTGACGGCAAGGTCATTGATGAACCTTACATAAAGGAACTTGCAAGAAGCGGAGGAGTTTTCAAGTATCCGATTACAGTTCCTGAGGGATACTATTTTGTAATGGGAGATAACCGAAACAATTCTTCGGACAGCCGCGACGGCGATGTCGGCTTTATTAAAAAGGATCAGATATTCGGAAAAGCGCTTGTAAGATATGCGCCTTTAAAGAACTTCAAGTTCCTTACATTCAGCAAGTAAAATGAAAAAATTATTATCGGCTGTTTCAGACTTTTTTGAAACTTCTATAATATCGCTGTTTACCGTCACAATTGTATTTTCGCTTTTTTTCCGCACAGCATCGGTAAGCGGAGTTTCCATGGAGGAAACGCTAAACGAGGGCGATAAATTCATCATGTCCACATGGTGGGCTTCTCCCAAACAAGGCGATGTGGTCGTTATCAATGCGAATGAATCAGTGACGATCGGCGATGACGGTGGACTTGTTGACGGAATAGGCATGAATCGGCTGATAGTAAAGCGTATCATTGCGACCGAGGGACAAACTGTGGACTTTGATTTCCAAAGGGGAATCGTGTATGTTGACGGCGAAGTTTACAATGAATCATACATAAGCGGACTCACACATCTTGACGAGGGCGCTTTTACAGACAGATATCCGATTACTGTACCAAAGGGGTATGTCTTTGTTATGGGCGATAACAGGCGTAATTCGCTCGACAGCCGCTCGAATGAGCTTGGATATGTGTCGGTTGACAATATAGAGGGTAAGGCGCTTTGGCGCATTTATCCCGCGGACAAATTAGGTTCAATAAAATAGCGGACAGGAGGCAGATATGGAAAACACAGATATGAAGCAAATTCAATGGTTTCCTGGTCATATGGCTAAAACAAGGCGGCTGATAGCTGCTAATCTCAAACTGGTGGACGCGGTTGCGGAAATAGTTGACGCAAGAGCGCCGCTCAGCAGCAGAAATCCTGAAATGAATTCGCTTACACGTGGCAAACCGAGGATAGTTCTGCTGAATAAATGTGATCTTGCAGATGAAAAAGCTACCCAGATGTGGATAAATTATTTCAGAAAAACAGGTGCTGAGGCGATTGCTGTTGACTGCAAATCGGGACGGGGGATCAAGAATTTTTTGCCGACCGTGAAAACCAAGGTTCTGAAAGAACTAATGGACAAGCGTGAACGCAGCGGTATGATAGGTGCCAATATCCGCCTTATGATAGTCGGAATACCGAATGTAGGTAAATCTTCGCTCATTAATCGTCTTGCTGGTGGAAAACGTGCAAGGGTCGAGGACAGACCCGGAGTTACCCGAACTAAGCAATGGGTGAAGCTTGATACCAATACTGAACTGCTTGATATGCCCGGAGTTTTGTGGCCTAAGTTTGAGGATCAGGAAGTTGCGATTCGACTTGCATTTACAGGAGCGATAAGTGATGATATTCTTGATATAGAGACTCTTGCGATGAAACTTCTCTCGTATTTAAATGAAAACTATCCGCAGGCGCTTATTTCGCGTTATAAGATAGAACCCAAAGATGACGACACAGGAATTATCCTTCTTGAAAAGGTCGGAAAAAAACGCGGAATGATGATATCGGGCGGAGAGATAAACACTGAAAGAGCAGCAATTACTGTTATTGATGAGTTCCGAAGCGGAAAACTCGGCAGACTTACCCTTGAGTTGCCTCCAAAGGAGTAAGCCATGGCAAGGATTGTGCTCCACAAGGAGCTGTTTGATTACGATGCGGAGCTTCGTAAAGACTACCCGATAATATGCGGAGTTGATGAGGCAGGCAGAGGGCCGCTTGCGGGAGATGTTTATGCGGCGGCAGTTATTCTCAGTAATGACGTGCTGATAGATTATCTCAATGACAGTAAGAAAATCTCGGAATCACGCCGCGAAAAGCTTTATGATGAGATAATCGAAAAGGCAGATGCTTACTGTATTGCCACGGCTTCGGTCAAGGAAATAGACAAGATCAACATTTTGCAGGCTGCAATGCTTGCGATGAAGCGTGCAGTTGAAGGTCTTGGTGTTGCCCCAGACCTTGCGTTGATTGACGGGAACAAGCTCCCTGACATCAACTGTGAGGCAAGATACGTCATCAAAGGAGACGCAACTTCAGCCTCAATTTCGGCGGCCTCAATACTTGCAAAGGTTGCTCGGGATCGCTATATGCGTAAAATAGCTGAGCAGTATCCGCGGTACGGCTTTGATAAGCATAAGGGCTACGGAACGAAGCTTCACTACGAAATGCTTGAAAAGTATGGCGTATCTGATATTCACAGAAAAACCTTCCTTAAAAAGTTCTATGAAAAACTCTGAAACAGGAAAACTCGGAGAGGAAAGCGTTTGCGTTTACCTTACCGAGCGGGGATATAGGATCGCAGCGCGGAATTACCGCATAAAAGGCGGAGAAATTGATATAATTGCCGAAAACGGCGACTATATTGCCTTTGTGGAGGTCAAATCGCGCAAGCCGCAAAGCCTCGTCAGCGGCTTTGAAGCTGTCAATAAGCGAAAAAAAGGACTCATTATACGAGCCGCAAGCGATTATTGCTGCAAGCACCCGAATCTGCTCCAGCCGAGATTTGATGTCGCACAAGTCATCATCGACGGGGGACGGGTACTCAGCATTGATTATATAACAAATGCCTATGATACAATTGGCTACAATTACATTTTCTGAAAGGTGATATTATGTTTTATAACAGCACAAGAAATAGCAGCGTAAAAGTCAGCAGCGCAGAAGCTATCACACAGGGAATCTCAGCAGAGGGCGGACTTTTCGTTCCCGAAAGTATTCCCGAGATTACTTTTGATGACATCAAGAAGATCGGCGAAATGAAGTATGCCGACAGAGCTGCCTTCGTATTCTCAAAGTTCCTCACTGATTTTACCGAGGCTGAGATACACTACTGCACAGACAATGCCTACAGCACAAAGAATTTCGAGAGTGACAGCATTGCTGAAATCGCACACCTATTTGACGGTACATATATGCTTGAGCTTTGGCACGGTCCTACTTGTGCATTCAAGGATATGGCTCTCCAGATCCTGCCTTACTTCCTCACAACTTCAGTGAAGAAGATAAACCTCGATAAGAAAATTGTTATCCTTGTTGCAACTTCGGGCGATACAGGCAAGGCTGCACTTGAAGGATTCAAGGACGTTGAGGGAACATCGATTCTCGTATTCTATCCCGAGGACGGCGTAAGCCCGATGCAGAAGCGTCAGATGAAAACACAGGAAGGCTCAAATGTAGGAGTTTGTGCGCTCAAGGGCAATTTTGACGACTGCCAGACAGGTGTTAAGAAGATTTTCACAGATGCTGACGTCAAGAAGCAGCTCGATGACAACGGAATGATGTTTTCAAGCGCTAATTCGATCAACTGGGGCAGACTTGTTCCTCAGATCGTTTACTATATCTCATCTTATGCAGAACTGGTCAAGGACGGAGAGATCACTCTCGGCGAAAAGGTAAATATCGTAGTGCCTACAGGTAACTTCGGCAATATCCTTGCTGCATATTATGCGAAGCACATGGGAACCCCCGTAAACAAGCTTATCTGTGCTTCAAACATTAACAATGTTCTTACTGATTTTATCAATACAGGCGTTTATGACAGAAACAGGCACTTCTATCCTACAGTTTCTCCCTCGATGGATATCCTTATCTCGAGCAATCTTGAAAGACTTCTCTACATCATGACAGGCAAGAACGATACTCTCATCAGTGAGTGGTTCGGCAAGCTTTCAGCAGAGGGAAAGTATGAAGTAAGTGATGACGTAAAGGCAAAACTCAGCGAGGAGTTCTGTGCCGGATTCTGTGATGACGAGCAGACCAAGGCCACGATCCACGAGATCTATGAGAAGTATTCCTACACCTGCGATACTCATACGGCTGTTGCAGTAAAGGTATACGAGGACTACAAGAAGTCTACCGGAGATACTACAAAGACTATCATTGCTTCTACAGCAAGTCCGTATAAGTTCAGCGCAGCAGTTCTTGAAGCTATCGAGGGCAAGACTTCCGATATCAGCGAGTACGAGAAGGTAGACCGCATTGCAGAACTTTCTGATATTCCTGTACCGTCTGCTCTTGCTGATCTCAAGAACAAGCCTGAGCGCTTCAATGATGTTATCGACAAGAATGATCAGAAGGCTTACGTTCTGAAAACATTGGGCATCTGAAAAGATGAGCTTGTTTGTAATGGCGGATCTGCACCTGTGTAAGGGAAACCCTGAAAAGACTATGAGTATCTTTAACGGGTGGCAGAACTACCAGGAGCTTATTGAAAAAAACTGGAAAGAGCTTATTTCTGACAGCGACACGATAGTTCTCCCGGGGGACATCTCTTGGGGAATGTCGCTTAAAGAGGCGGCTCCCGACTTCAAATTCATAGAGCAGCTTCCGGGGCAGAAAATAGTCATCAAGGGCAACCACGATTACTGGTGGACGACCAAGAAAAAAATGGAGGATTTTTTTGCTGCGGAAGGCTGTACATCTATTAAAATACTGCACAATAATCACTATCGCTACGGCGAATACGGAATCTGTGGAACTCGCGGCTGGGTAAATATGCCGGGTGAAACACAGGACGAAAAGGTTTTGCGCCGTGAGGTTCAGAGACTTGAAACTTCGATAAGATCAGCGCTTGATGAGGGACTGAAGCCCATTGTGTTTCTGCATTATCCCCCTATTTTCGCTACGAATTTCAATTATGACATTCTTGATGTGCTTTATCGCTACAAGATAGAGGAGTGCTATTATGGGCATATCCACGGCAAGTCAGCACATGATCTTTGTGTGAAAAACACTTACGACGGTATAAATTTTCACCTTATCGCAGGTGATTATCTACAGTTTATTCCAGAAAAAATAGTTTGAATTGTGCATAGTACAGAAGTAACGAAAATCAGTAGAAAAATTATTTTAAATGTGGTATAATATAGCAAGTATGTTATATAAATAATGGAGGACGTATTAATATGAGTTTAAAATCATCAACTAAGACAGATGTGAACACTACCGAACTGGTTATCTCTATCGATGCAGACGCTTTTGAGGCTGCTGTAGAGAAGGAATACCAGCGCCAGAAGAAGAACATCCAGATAAAGGGATTCAGAAAGGGTAAGGTTACCCGTAAGCTTGCTGAGAAGGAATTCGGTGAGGGTGCTTTCTATGAGGGCGCGATCAATTCTCTCCTTGGTCCTGAGATTGACGCAGCAGTCAAGGAGACAGGTATTGTTCTCGTTGACAGACCCAATGTTGAGGTAACTTCGATCGATAAGGCACAGGGCGTTGAGTTAAAGGCTGTATGCGTTACAAAGCCTGAGATTGAGATTACTGACTATAAGGGAATCAAGGCTCCCAAGGAAGTAAAGGAGATCACAGACGCTGATATCGATAATCAGATCGACGTTATCAGAAAGAAGAACGCTCGTATCGTTTCTGTTGATGACAGAGCTGCTCAGCTCAACGATGAAGTTATCATCGACTTTGAGGGATTCTTCGGCGATGAAGCTTTTGAAGGCGGCAAGGGCGAGGATCACCCCCTCAAGCTCGGCAGCGGACAGTTCATTCCCGGTTTTGAGGATCAGATCGTTGGTCACAACATCGGTGATGAGTTCGATGTAACAGTAACATTCCCTGAGAATTATCAGATGTCTGATTATGCAGGCAAGGAAGCTGTTTTCAAGTGCAAGCTCAAGGCTATCAGCTATGAGGAACTTCCTGAGATCAACGATGACCTCATCAAGGATGCTACAGAGTTTGATACAGTTGATGAGTACAGAGCTGACATCAAGTCAAAGCTTGAAGAGGCTGCTGTTCAGCAGGCTGATTCAGCTTTCGAGAATGCAGTTATGAATGCTCTTATCGAGAAGGTTGACGCTCCTATTCCGAATTGTATGTTTGAGCAGAGAATTGACGCTCTCATGCGTTCATTTGAGCAGCAGCTCAGACAGCAGGGCATGGATCTCAAGCTTTACTTCCAGTACACAGGCATGGACGCTGATTCATTCAGAGACACATACCGCGACAGAGCAGTAAATGAGGTCAAGCTCAGACTTGCTCTTGAGAAGATTGCAGAAGTTGAGAACCTTGAGCCTACAGAGGAAGAGATCAACAACGGTCTTGCTGATGTTGCAGCAGCAAACAACATGGATGTTGAGACTGTAAAGAGATTCATTCCTATGGAGGATTATATTGAGGATCTCAGAGTTCAGAAGGCAGTTGACCTCGTAAAGGAGAATGCTGTCGTTGACAACACTCCTGCTGAAGATAAGGCTGAATAATCAAATGTATTTATTATGTTGTCCCGCAGCTATTGTGGGACAACTGTTTTTAAAGAAAGGGCGATGAAATTATGAGTACTTTAGTACCTTACGTTGTTGAACAGACAAGCCGCGGCGAAAGATCCTATGATATTTTCTCACGCTTACTCAATGACAGGATTATCATGCTTTCCGACCAGGTAAATGACGCAACTGCAAGCCTTGTTGTTGCACAGCTTCTCTATCTTGAAAGTCAGGATACAGAAAAGGATATTTCACTCTATATCAACAGTCCCGGCGGTTCTATCACATCGGGCATGGCAATTTACGATACGATGCAGTACATCAAGTGTGATGTTTCAACGATATGCATCGGTATGGCTGCTTCAATGGGCGCTTTTCTCCTCGCAGCAGGTGCAAAGGGAAAGAGATTTGCTCTCCCCAATAGCGAAATAATGATCCACCAGCCTCTTATTTCAGGCGGTTTGTCAGGACAGTGCACCGATATCAAGATTCAGTCTGACCACCTTGTAAGAACACGTCAGAAGATGAACGAGATGCTCGCAGCAAATACAGGCAAACCTCTCGAACAGGTTCAGATCGATACAGAGCGCGATAACTATATGTCCGCACAGGAAGCCCTTGAATACGGTCTTATTGATAAGGTAATCGAAAAAAGGTAGGTTAATTAAATGGCTGAAACTTTTAAGTCGTGCAGTTTCTGCGGAAAGGGCGAGAATCGCGTACACAGTATGTTTTCCGCAGGAAATGCCAATATATGTGATGAGTGCGTATGCTACTGCTACGAAATGCTTTACGGGCCAGGCATAGCAAAGTCTCACCGCAAAGCAGCTAAAGCCGAGGCAGAAAAGGGTGCTTCTTCAATGAAGCTTCTCAAGCCTATGGAGATAAAAACATTCCTCGATGAATATGTAATCGGTCAGGACGATGCAAAGATCTCACTTGCAGTAGCTGTTTACAACCACTATAAGCGTATCATGAGTCAGGAAAACGAGGGCGATGACAAGGACAATGACGGTGTAGAGCTTCAGAAGAGCAATGTTCTTCTTCTCGGTCCTACAGGTGTCGGTAAAACTTTCCTTGCCCAGACTCTCGCAAAACTTCTGAATGTACCGTTTGCAATAGCTGACGCAACGACAATTACTGAGGCAGGATATGTCGGAGACGATGTTGAAAATGTGCTTCTCAGGCTCATTCAGGCTGCTGATTTTGATATCAAGGCTGCTGAAAAGGGAATCATATACATTGACGAGATAGATAAGATTGCGAGAAAGTCCGAGAACACTTCGCTTACCCGTGATGTAAGCGGTGAGGGAGTTCAGCAGGCTCTCCTCAAAATTATCGAAGGAACTGTTTCAAATGTTCCCCCTCAGGGCGGAAGAAAGCACCCGAATCAGGAGACTATTCAAATCAACACCAAGAATATTCTCTTTATCTGCGGTGGAGCTTTCGACGGACTGGAGAAACAGATACAAAAGAGGATCGGTAAGGCTCCTATAGGATTTGGCGGCGAGATCAAGCCTCATAACGTGGAGAAGGATAATATTTTCAAAAAGGTTGTCCCGAAGGATCTTGTTAAGTTCGGAATGGTTCCGGAGTTTGTCGGCAGGCTTCCGGTCATCACCGTCCTTGAAGAACTTGATGAGCACTCGCTCGTAAGAATTCTTACCGAACCTAAGAACGCTCTTATCAAGCAGTACAAAAAGCTCTTCCACTATGACGATATAGAACTTGAAGTCGAGGACGATGCTCTTATTGAGATCGCGAAGAAGGCGATCGCGCAGAAAACCGGTGCAAGAGGACTTCGCTCCATACTTGAAGGCATTCTCAAGCAGAGTATGTACGCAGTACCGTCAGACGGAAGCATTGCAAAGGTTACTATTACAGCCGATTGCGTGCTTAATGATTCACAGCCCGTTGTTATGAACAGACGAAACAAGGTAGTTACACTGAATATATAACTTTGGTAAATAAAAAATGTGCGGCAGAGAATTTTCCCCACCGCACATTTTTATTCATTTAACTCAGCATCCGCATCCGCAGCCATTGTTGCCGCAGTTACCGCAGTCGTTGTTGCAGCCACCGCAGCCGCCGCAAAGAATAACGAAGAGAAGGATCACGAGAATGATGCACCAGCAGTTATTTCCTCCGAAGCATGAATTACACATAATTAAGCATCTCCTTAAATTAATTGGATTTGAACCGCTTTCTGCGTTTCATAGTACATAATATGCCACAGCCGAAATTGTGTTACAAAATTTTCTGTCCTTTGCACTTTCGACTGTTATCGCATGAAAATAGTGGCATAATAATATCAGATGATATTCAGGAGGGTACGAGAATGATCAATTCGGAAAAGTTTACCAAGAAGTCAATCAAGATAGTCGAGGGTGCGGTAGAACTCGCCTCACATCTCGGTCATACTTATGTCGGAAGCGAGCATATACTGCTGTCAATGGCAAGTGACGGTTCTACTTGCGCGGCGGAAATACTGATAGATAACGGTGTAGCTTATGATGAGCTGCGTACCGAGATAATACAACTCGTGGGACAGGGAACTCCTTCAATACTCAATCAGAGGTTTTTCACAACTGCAACAAAACGGATACTGGAGCTTTCATATTCAATAGCAGTGAGCGCAAAAAAGAAGCAGTCTGCCCCCGAGCATATTCTTGCGGCAATGATAAAAGAATCCTCTTGCAGCGCCTGCACGATCATTAAGAAGATTGGCGGAGACTTTGCAGGAATATGTAACGGACTTAATATGATCAACTCCAGTGAGGTGCAGGAGGAACTTTATAACTCCATAAAGCCTAAAATGTCACATCTTCCCAACCTCATTCGCTACGGAAAAAATCTGACGGATATTTCGCTCATAAAGAAAAATGACCCCCTTATCGGCAGAGACAAGGAGGTGGAGCGTGTTTTACAGGTTCTATCGCGACGCACAAAGAACAATCCCTGCCTGATAGGGGAGGCAGGTGTCGGAAAAACAGCAATAATCGAGGGCGTTTCAGAATTATTTATGCGAAATCTCGTTCCCGATACGCTCAAAAACAAGTTCATTTTCTCGCTTGATTTTACTTCACTCTTATCAGGTGCAAAATACAGGGGTGACTTCGAGGAGCGCGTAAAAGCTTGCATTGAGGAGGCTGTAAGTGCAGGTAATATAATTCTCTTTATTGATGAGATTCACACAATAGTTGGTGCAGGAGCTGCCGAAGGTGCAATTGATGCTGCCAATATAATGAAGCCTCAGCTTGCAAGAGGAGAACTTCAGGTAATAGGTGCTACGACCTATGATGAGTATCGCAAAACTATTGAGAAAGATTCCGCGCTTGAGCGCAGATTCCAGCCGATAACGGTCAGCGAACCCGACAAGGAGAGCTGCATAGAGATAATAAAGGGGCTGAAAGGAAACTACGAAAACTTTCACAATGTCGTAATAACAGACGAGATAATAGCGCTGTCGGTTAATATGTCGGTAAGATATATATCGGAGCGTTATCTTCCCGATAAAGCAATAGATGTGCTTGACGAAGCTTGTGCCTGTGCAAAAATCCGTCATAATTCGGCGATTGTACCGCATGATTCAAGCTATATAGATGTTAACGGAACGGGAATCAATCTCAACAGGCTAAGCAGGTCAATATCAGGAAAAAGTCGCGCCGTGGTCAGAGAGGAAGATATAGTTTCAGTGATTTCGATGAAAACAGGGATACCTGTCGGAAAAATCAACGTTGAGGAGGCAGAGAGACTAAGCAGCCTTGAAAAGCAATTGTCAAGCAGAGTGGTGGGACACGAATACGCTGTCAAGAAAATTACAAATGCTATTTGCAGAGCCAAATCCGGACTGCGAGACAGCAAGCGTCCTACAGCGTCATTTCTGTTTGCCGGCCCAACAGGTGTCGGAAAGACTGAACTTGCCAAGGTTCTTGCGGATTGTATGTTCAGCTCGGAAAATAATCTGATAAGAGTGGATATGTCCGAATATATGGAAAAGCACTCGGTCTCAAAGCTGATAGGAGCGCCTCCCGGATATGCCGGTTACAACGATACGAACAAGAATCTTTGCGAGAAAATTCGGCGTAATCCTTACTCAATAGTCCTCTTTGACGAGATAGAAAAAGCGGATATTGAGGTTTTGAATATACTTCTGCAAATTCTTGATGAGGGCATACTGACGGATTCTTCAATGCGCAGCGTAAGCTTCCGAAACTGTATTATAATCATGACATCGAATGTAGGTGCAGGTGAAATCACAGGAAAAACAGCACTTGGTTTTACGGAAAATATAGAAGCAGCAGCGGAGGAGCGAGTTATCGCAGGTCTGCGCAGTCATTTTTCACCGGAATTCATGAATCGCATAGACGAGGTAGTAGTTTTCCATAAGTTAGGTGAGGCAGAGCTTGAACAGATAAGCCGCATTGCGCTTGATAATTTGCGTATGAGAGCCGAAACACTCGGCATTGAAGTAACTTATTCACCCGAGGTGATAAAGGCTGTAGCGTGTGCAAAGGAAACAGATAAATACGGAGCACGACCGATAAAGCGTCGTGTCACGGAACTTATCGAAAATCGCCTTGCGCAGATGATAGTAAACTCTCAGCTTTGCAACGGAGAAAAGGTCAGGGTTGACTTTAAAAACGAAAAGGTAAGCATAACCAAGAGCATTGCAGTATAAAAAGTGCGGACATTAAGTCCGCACTTTCGTTTTATATATGTTATCTTTCTTTTATATCACACAAGTCTATAATAGGGGATTTGTAGGAGTTGTCTGCGGTAAGCGCTTTCCAACTCATCTGGTTCATGTCAAGGTAGAGATTTCCGAGGAGATCATCGCGTACAAGAAAAGCAAGCCTTACTGTAGTGGATTCTCCTGCGAGAAGATCAATGTTGTTTTTTGATGATGCAGCGGGTGAGTAGAATGAGAAGAAACTACCTGAGTCATTTTGCATTATCTCTTCCTTGTAATACGCTGTTAGTCCGTCTGCTGTTTCCAGAGTGTCAGCAGGAGTGTCATCAACAAGCGTGAAGTACGAGGGAGAAATGCAGGTTTCTGTGCTGTTAGCGTATGTCAGATCAATGTCACTCGTATTTGTGTAGGTTAATTCCACGACAACAACATTCATGTGCTGTGTTTGGTTTACTTCTGTTTTGTAGAACGGTTCATTTCTGCCGTCGCCCTTTTTCTGCCATGAACAGTCCATATAGATGTTTCCCGTAGCGTCAACATACTGGCTGAAATCCTGTTCGTGACCAGTAGCGTCAGTATAAATACCACTAAAGTCATGCTGAATCCACGCATCATCAACAGTTATCAGCAGAGATCCGTCATCATAATCGTCACAGAACCAGTCACCAATATTATGCAGATTAAGCCCGTCACGTCCGAGTGCTTCGCTTTTCGGTTCAACATAAAGTCCTTCTCCCAAATTCGTTTCAGGAGCTGACCAAATGAACTCACTTTCGTCAGCAGGAGCAAGACTCATTCCTGCAATAATGTTTTTGAGAGCTTTATCACTTATATCGTCAGTAGCGTAGAACTCAATGTAGTTTCGCGTTCCGTTGAAGAATACATATCCTGTTCTGCCAAAATGATTGATATCACCGTCATCGAGACTATCACCGCGGGTCAGGAGAATAACTTCTTTTTCATCAACAGTATATTCTTCAACTGATGTAACATTCAGTACTTCCTCAGCGAAATTTACTTCATTCGGAATGTAGTAAAGGAACGACTCAAATATCCCTCCGTCAGGACTGTAGTAACCCGGTTTCATATTAGGCTCATTTATTTTCGTGAAATCATCAGGGATATAGTTAAGCTGCTGTTGATGATACGATCTGTTTTCATCAATCTGTGGGTTGTACGTTACATAATACGAATATTGATTAGTCTGAATAATGTGGTCTGAAATAACCTTTCCTTCAGGTACAGTATTTTTGCTTTCAGTTGCAGATTCGGTCAGAGGTTCAGCAGTTTGTGAAACTTCGCTTTTCTCTTCAACTTGAGCCGCAGGGCCTAACTGTGAACTGTTCCTTGACATCAGGAATATCGATGACGGAACAACTGCTACTATTGCAGCGGCAGCGGCAGTCATACCGATAGACTTCCATTGAATAGTTCGGTTTCTCTTTTTCATAGATGTGCCTCTCTGAATTGCTTCCTTTCTTATTTCGTAGTCTACGGAGAAGTTGTGCTTTACATCTGATGAAAAAGCATTCTCAACGATTCTGTCAAACTGCTTTGATGTAGGGAGTTTTCTATTTTTCATCTGTAAATTCTCCTTTCAAACTTATAAGGCGTTTTTTAGTACGTTCAAAACGCTTTCTTGCATTAACTTCGGTAAGCGATAGAGAAGCTGCAACCTCTTTCCATGACATTTCTTTCGAGCAGCGCATCTGGATTATTTTCCTGTCAGTTTCGTTAAGATCTGCGATCATTTCTCTGACGGGATCGCTGCTGACATAGTCAATGACCGTACTCTCAACATTTTGCTGACTGTCTGGCATTTGCATGGTTTCCTCATCAATAGGCAGTTCGCGCTCAAACAAGCGGCGGTTTTTCCTATAGATATTGATGGAGGTACTCTTTATCGTTTTCACGATATATTGTTTTGTCTTTGGGCTGTCAGGAGCTTTAAGTCGGTCGAGCTTTCCGATAATGCGTATAAAGGCATCCGAAACAGCATCTTCCGCTAATGCACTGTCATGGAGTACAGCATAAGCTATCCTGAACATAGGCTGCTCGTAGATCTCATACAGCTCCCTGATTTTTTCGGAGTCTTCACTTGTCATTTTATCACTTCCTTTAAGACGTCTCGTATAATATAACAATTCAAAGAATGGATATGTGACACAAAAAAGAAAAAAGCATTCCGTATCGGGAATGCTTGCGGCAATACATTGCAAAATCAGGTCATTGCCGCAGAGATTTTGCTGTTATAATCCTGATAAATCAAAATCAGGGACATATTTATCGGCTGCCGAGGTTCTCTCTTGCGTGAACCCGTTTATTCCAAGTTCTTGTGCACGTCTCACAACGCTGTTATACTCCATCTTAGTGACACGGCGTTTAAGTTCGGGAAATTCATCACTGATAAAATCGAAAGGCGTGTACTGATTCATGATACTGACGAGCACATCTTCCGCAGAGGTGTTCTGTGCGATCCATTCCATTATCTTTATCGAGTCATGTCTGCCTTTTGGGAGAACAAGGTGGCGGATTATCGTGCCCTTTATCAGTCCTCCGTCAGAGTTATACTGCAAAGCTCCAACCTGTTTTATCATTGTAGTTACAGTTTTTGAAGCATATTCAAAATAATCCGCGGCGTTAGAGTATCGCTTTGACATTTCGGACGAATAGTATTTAATATCAGGAAGATATACATCAACATAGCCATTGAGCATATCAATAGTTTCGGTGCGCTCATAACCGCCGGTATTGTAGACTATTGGAATACTGAGCCGGTGTTTTACAAGGTCAAGCGTGCTGATAATTTCGGGCAGGAAGTGGGTGGGCGTAACAAGTTCAATATTGTCAGCACCATTATCCTGTAAACGAAGAAATACATCTGAAAGTTCGCGCGGTGAAAGTTTCTTTCCGAACAATTCAGCGCTGATAGTATTATTCTGACAGTAGCAACAATGGAGACTGCACCCAGAAAAGAATACAGTTCCTGCGCCGTTTTTGTACGATATACAAGGCTCTTCCCATTGATGAAGATAAGCCTTTGCGGCATACATTTCTGCTCCCATTCCGCAGAAACCTCTGGAAACGTGTCTGTTAGTCCTGCAAAGCCGAGGACATAACGTGCAACTGCTGTAAATATCCGTGTTCATCAATAGCCGAGTTCTTCACCAACAATGATAACCTTGATACGACCCTTATGGCGCTGATATGCTGAAATGAGATAATTGCAGCATATACGGGCATCTCCGCCGCAGCCGTCGTAAATTTGTCTGCCGCTTTTGCTGAGTGATACACATTCGCCGGTCTTGGAGCACGGAGTATCGCAGTTTAGACGAATGCAATTCGGCGGAGCAGCTTCGCGCTTTACTCTGAGTTCAGCCTCCTCAAGATCCTTTACTATCTTGTTGTATCCTGCTATAACTATTACGGATTTCGGTCCGAAAGCAATAGCCGCGACACGATTGCTGTTGCCGTCAACATTATAAAGTACACCGTCCTCGGTGATAGCATTTGAACTTGTAATATAAACATCGGCTGAAAAAGCTTTTATGTACACGTCTCTTACTTCTTCGGGAGCAACCTTTGAGCGGTCAATATAGTTGTATTCAGGGGAGGAAAGCATATCATAAAGACCACATTCCTGCATAGTCATAGTGCCGCCGTTAGTGATAACATCACCCTCACTGATAAGTGACTTTACTATTTTGCGTATATCGGCAGAGGTTTCAGCGTAGTAAAACTCCATATTGTTCTTTTTGAGTTTTTCTCCCGTCCTCATAATTCTTTTTTCGATTACAGCTTTCTTGTTGTTATCCATAGTTAGTCCTTTCATAAAACGGGACGCATTAAGCGTCCCGTTTATTTGTTATTAATCATTGTCAGGTTCAAGAACCGCATAATTTCCGTCATCTCTGAGGTAAACCACATTGATCTGACCTGTCTTGGCATTCGTGAACATAAAGAACTGGTGATCCAAGAGATTCATCTGAAGGATAGCTTCCTCAACATTCATCGGACGCATCTTGAACTTTTTGTACTTGATGACCTCATAATCATTATCTTCAGGAACAGGCTCTGCAAATGCTTCCTTGAAAGCTGTATCCTTGAGTTTTTTCTCTACCTTGGTCTTGTTCTTGCGGATCTGTCTGATGATCTTATCAATAGCGTCATCAAGAGCTACGTTCTTATCTTCAGCAGAACGCTCTGCGCGGAAGATCATACTGTTATATTTAACCGTAACTTCGAGGATGATCTTGTTCTTAGCCTCTGACATTACGATTTTAGCATTCGCTTCATCACCAAAAAATTTGCTGAGCTTAGAGTTGATCTTTGTTTCGGCATATTCTGTGAAGTTCTGAGGTATCTGCATTTTTTTTGCTGTGATTGTAACTTTCATAGTAGTCCTCCTTTAAGCTTTGGAAATCAAAGCATTAAGTTTATGGTTATATTATACCATAGTATTGGTGCATTTACAAGAGGTTTTTGTAATATTCATTTAATTCTCACAAATTAATCACATAAAGTTGTGCGTTTTGCTAAATGAAACATTTACTAAGCAATAATTTTACTTATAATGGATTGAAATAAATTTCGAGATGTGGTATAATAACAAAATAGGCATATTTTTCTATACTTGTAGATCTTGGAGGTGTTTGATTGGATTCATTAAATCTGATACTTTGTGCGGCTTCTGTTGCAGCTCTTGATATATGTATACTGGTTCTGATAATAACGGCATACCGCGAAAAAAAGTCGTCAAATAAACGGTGGAGATCGGTTGCTCATTCAATGGAGCTTGCTGAACAGGGAGCTGTTTATACACTCGGCTGTGACGAGGTAATAATCGGACGCCATGCATCTGCTGATGTAAGGCTTCCTGACCTTTCGGTGTCCAGATATCACGCGCTGCTTACAGTTTCAAACGGGATCTGGACTATAACTGATATAGGTTCAAAGTCGGGAGTTTTCGTAAACGGAAACCTTGTAAAGCAGGCTCGGCTGCACGAAAATGATATTATAAAGCTTGGAAACCGCCGATTGATTTTCCGCAGAAGGAGGGAACAATATGATAAATAATCCTGTCGCGTATGTATTTTCCTCTTTATTTGTAATCATCGCTCACGGCGCTATGCTTGTGAATGTTTTCATGAACGGAAATTATGACGATGTGTCAAGCGTAATAGTCCTTGCAGCAGCCGTAATAGGATTGGACGTAGTTTACTTCATTGTTTCGCCCTTTTTCAGGCAAATGTCTTACACAGTAGATTTTCTGCTTGTGCTTATACTCAATATGAGTGTGATTTTCCAGTCGTGTTTTGGCGGAGTTCAGTTTTCGGTCAAGCATTACATAACCGCTGTAGTATCTCTTGCAGCCTGCAAGGGGGGATATCTGCTGTGCAGAAACTATAAATGGCTTCAGGAGAAAAAGCTGTACGCCTATATAGGTATTGGTGTCTTGATGATCGTCATTCTGACGCTTACGGGTTCGCGCAGTATGTGGATAGAGCTTGGCCCTATTTCCATTCAGCCGTCGGAATTCATCAAACCGCTGTTCGTCTTAGCCTGTGCTACCTCTGTTGCCGAACAGCAAAAAAAGCATAAGATACTTTTTGTAAACGTGGTTTACGAAAATCTGGCGCTTTTCGGGCTGATCGCAGCGATTTTTCTGCTTCAATGGTGGTGCCGTGACCTTGGAAGTCTGCCAACATTCATAGGAATCTACGCTTGCGGATTTCTGTTCAGAATCTGCTACCCCAAAGCGAAATTCTCAAAGAAAAAACTTATTGCAGCAGGAGTGGTTCTTCTGATTGTAGCTCTTATTGGCATAAGATTTGCTCCTGAGTATGTTCAGCAGCGACTTCACGCTGACATATGGAGTGACAGAAATGGAGAAGGATATCAGCAGTCGCAGGCTCTGATAGCAATAGCGAATGGCGGTTGGTTCGGAGTAGGGCCCGGAAAGGGAGAACTATGCAACGTATTCGCGTATGAAAGCGACATAGTATTTGCGACAATATGTGAGGAATGGGGACTTCTCTACGCTCTTATGATGATATGTGTAATCCTTATTATGGTCATGATTCCTCTGATAAATCCGCCCCGTTCGTACTTCCACGGAACGATGTCTGCCGGAGTATGTGCGGCGTTTATAGTTCAGATGGCACTGAATATTTTCGGCTCGTGCAACCTCATTCCGTTCACGGGAGTAACAATACCTTTTGTATCAGCCGGAGGAAGTTCGATGATGGTGAGCGGATTTATGGCAGGTATGCTCATAGCAGCACAGTCTCCCGTATTTACCGAACCGAAAAAGGTCAAAAAAGCAATTCCGACAAGGGGGCGTGCAGTATGAAAAGTATAAGGCGATGTCAGCATATAATAAGTCTCGTTGTTGTCCTTTTCATTGCCGGTATGACTGTGCTTGTTGTTAAAATTCAGCACGAAGCAAGCTCGTATATGATGTATTCTGACAATCACGAGCTTGGAATTGTATATGACCGCAATGGAGACGTTCTCTTTGACGGCACGGGAAAAAACACCTATCCCGACAACTACTTTATTGACGTAGGCAATCTCATTGGTGACGATAAGGGACAGATGACTAACACGCTTGTTGCCCAGAATATTGATAAGCTGAATAACTACAGCTTTACATCAGGACTCGTAAGCAATGGCGGAGAAGCGGCGATTTACACTACTCTTGACCATGCCGCAAACAGAGCAGTCTATGATGCGTATGGAGCTCAGAAGGGATGCGCAGTTGCCTACAACTACAAGACTGGTGAAATACTTGTGTGCACGAGCCTTCCGTCAATTGATGTCACAAAGGGATACGCTGATATAGACAGCTTTGAATCGGGAACTTTGATCTCTAAAGCGATGTACGGTACAGTTCCGGGATCAACTCAAAAGGTTTCAACAGTGATCGCAGCGCTTGAAATAATGGGTTCTGATAAGCTTTATTCAAAGAGTTTCAATTGTTCGGGACACTACACAAATCGAACGGGCGATGTAATAGACTGCCATAATCCCTACGGACACGGCACTCAGAATATCCAGCAAGCTGTAGAAAATAGCTGTAACCCATTCTTTGCACAGCTTATAGAAGACAGTGATATGCCGCTTGACGGAATCAAAAAGGTATACACGAAACTGGGATATTCATTGAACGGAGCTGCGCCCACTTACATAGACATAGACGGGATCCAATGCGAAACGGCTTCAACAACACTTGTGGATTCATATGAGTTTCGTACACAATGGGGCTGTATCGGTCAGGGAGACACTCTCGTCAGTCCGATGCAACTGATGATGTGGCAGAGCGCAGTTGCTAACGGAAACGGAAAAATGACAATGCCTCACCTAATTAACAGCGTTATTAACGTAAACGGTAAGGTAGTGCAGAAATCCAAGACCAAGTACAGTGACCAGCTTTTCTCTGACACTACAGCAACAGCAACAAAGCAGATTCTGCTTACTAATGGCGCAAATCACTACTCTTCATTGATAAGCGGATACACAATAGGAGTAAAGAGCGGTACAGCGCAGGTTGACGATAATGATACGGAGAATTCACTTCTTGTCGGATTCGTGGACGATGTAAACTTTCCTATCGCGTTCTGTATAATGATAGAAAACAAGGCTGCAAGTCCTGTAACAACTGACCAGATTGCAAAAACAATGCTTGATGCATTGAATCATCAATAAAAAAACAGACCTTCATTTGGAGGTCTGTTTTTTTATAATTATTCGTTGCTTTCGGAAGATTCATCTGTTGAGGGAGTATCTTTAAGAACATCCTCAGTGATCTCACCGCGCATAAGCTTTTCAAAGTCAGCACCGTCAATTTTTTCAAACTTAAGCAGATAATTTGCAAGAAGGTGCATTTTATCCGAATTGTTTTTGAGTATTTCGGTACAGTCAGCATAAGCCTTTTCAATGATTGATTTAACTTCCTCATCGATTTCGGCTGCAACAGCTTCACTGTAGTTTCTGGTATGACCGTAGTCCTTACCGAGAAATACTTCGTCATTATCCGAACCGTAAACCACTGTTCCGAGCTTCTTTGAGAAACCGTACTTAGTCACCATGTTTCTTGCTGTGTTTGTAGCACGTTCGATATCATTTGACGCGCCTGTGCAGATATCGTCAATAAAGAGTTCCTCCGCAACACGTCCGCCAAGAAGCATTATAATGCTTTCACGCATCTGATTTCTTGAAACGTGCAGGTCGTTGGTGTCAGGTCTTGTAACAGTAAGACCTGCTGCCATACCTCTTTGAATGATCGTGACCTGATGAACTTTATCCTGAGTTTTGAGGTTATATGCAGCAACTGCATGACCCGCTTCATGATATGCGGTAACCTTTTTATCGTGTTCTGAAACGATTCGCGACTTCTTTTCAGGACCTGCAATTACTTTCATGGTAGCTTCTTCAATGTCAGCTTCGGTAATCGACATACGCTCGGCCCTTGCTGCAAGAAGAGCAGCTTCGTTGAGAAGATTTTCGAGATCTGCGCCTGTAAATCCCTGAGTGGTCTGCGCTATCACTTTGAGGTCAACATCAGGAGCAAGCGGCTTATTCTTTGCGTGAACCTTGAGGATCTCCTCACGTCCTTTTACATCAGGATAGCCCACAACGATCTGTCTGTCGAAACGTCCCGGTCTGAGAAGTGCCGGATCAAGAATATCACGTCTGTTTGTAGCAGCGATTACAATAACGCTTTCATTACCCGTGAATCCGTCCATTTCAACGAGAAGCTGATTGAGAGTCTGCTCTCTTTCGTCATGTCCTCCGCCAAGACCTGCACCTCTGTGCCGTCCCACAGCATCGATCTCATCAATGAAGATGATTGAAGGAGCGTGTTTCTTGGCTTGTTCAAAGAGATCTCTTACGCGCGAAGCACCTACACCGACGAACATCTCAACAAAGTCAGAACCAGAAATGGGGAAAAACGGGCAGCCAGCTTCACCTGCAACAGCTCTCGCAAGGAGAGTCTTACCTGTACCGGGAGGGCCGAGAAGGAGCACACCCTTCGGAACTTTAGCGCCTATCTCCTTATACTTGTTTGGCTTTTTGAGAAAATCCACAATCTCCTCAAGTTCCTGTTTTTCCTCGTCAGCACCTGCGACATCTTTAAATGTGGCTTTTCTTGCACTTGCACTGCTTTTGAGGTTAGCCTTGCCGAAGGAAGCGTACTTACCGCCTCCGCCGCTCTGCTTCATCATGAAGTAGAGGATACCTATTCCGAGAAGAACGGTAAGAACAACTGGAATCAGTGAGTAAAGCCACGACCTGTCAGTGACCTTGATATAATCCTGTTCGAGTGGCTCATCGGGGTGCTTGGCATTGTAGTTCTTTCGGTAATTCTTAGTATCAGCAAGGAAGATTTCCACATTCGGGACACTATATCTCTTTTGTGTTTCATCTCCGCGAAGCTGATATACAAGTTCGCCTGTGCCGAGGTCAAGTTCGTAATAAGAAACCTCATAATTGTCAAAATAGCTTATGATTGTTGTGTATTCCGTCTTGTTATTGTTGCTTGAAAGCTTTGTGCTTACAAAGTAAATGCAGGAAATTGCCAACACTATTATCAGCAGATAGGTGAGAATTCCTCTGTTTTTTCTTGGCGTCAAATTATTCACTCCGTTCTGAATTAATTTGTTTTGATATGGATTCGCAGAAACCTTTTCGTCATCTCATCGGGAGCAACCCTTTGAGCGATTCCGAGATCTTCTGCAAAAATTGTGCCCTCTTCGTCCTCAATGAAGTGAAGAGTATCTCTCTGAGCCGACGGAATTTTTTCATTTATAAGCTTTTTGACAGATGAGTTGAAGTTCCTGCCTTTAAGCATGATCTTATCGCCGAAAACGCGGCTTCTCACGACAGCTCTTCCTATTATTTTATCATAATCTAACAAGTAAAATGTTGATTTTTTGTTAATACAGTCATTTTTCGGTAAATCATCACATTCAATTAATTCGCTGACAAGAGTTTTGTCCGGAAAAATTGAATTGTCGCCGATTTTCAAATCACTCTTTAGAGTTTCGTGCTTCTTCTCGGAGATGAAAACAAGTTCTATACTGTTTCCATCTGAAACGAGGTAGCGGTTGTGTGAGATATTGAGCTTACCGCCGCTGAGCAGAATGCCGTCAGCCTGCTCAAGGCGTTTATAGGAGTATGGGAGCGCATTATCGAAAAGGAGTCTTGCAAGACACCTTTTGCGTATCACTCCATTGTAATTACTAAGACCGACAAATTTGTCTCCACTTCTGCAAGCAGACAGAGCCTCATCAACCTGTGATTCAATGAAATTTTCTTCCGAGCGTACTGCCGAGATCGAACGCACGGAGGTTTCGATAACAGAGGTGTTTATCTCCTGCATTAACGGGAGGATCTTGTGACGGATCTTGTTCCGAGTGTAATCATCGGATAAGTTTGTCGAATCCGTGATCCAATCCTGACCGACAGACACGAGATATCGTTCAATTTCATCTCTTGTGCATACAAGCAGAGGACGGATAATATTACCTCTTACAACAGGGATCCCTGTAAGACCTTTCAGCGCAGTTCCTCGTGAAAGATTTAGAATGACCGTTTCAAGATTGTCATTTGCGTTATGAGCAGTTGCAAGTTTCTTTCCTTTTGAAAAGAGGTGGAACTGTTCATATCTCAGTTTCCGTGCAGCTTCCTCGGTGGAGAGTGAATTCTGCTCCGCAAAAGCTTTTACATCACACGAAACAGCACTGAACGGAACTCCGAGCCGACTGCACAGGTCATGACAGAACTGCTCATCACGGTCGCTTTCGATACCCCTCAGACAATGATTTATATGCAGAGCCTCAACCGAGATATTCAGCCTTTCGGCATTTTTTAGCAGCGAAAGCAGCAGACAAACGCTGTCAGCGCCGCCAGAAAGTCCGCAAACCACCGTATCTCCGTCTTGAAGCATATCATTTTCTCTGATAAAATTGTAAACTTTTTCTATCATCGTCATCAGTTCTCAGGGGGAGTATTGTAATCGGGATTTGAGAAACGTGTGTACTGACCGTCCCAGATAAGTTCAACGCTGCCGGTCTCACCATGACGGTTTTTAGCAACGATACACTCAGAGATGTTTTGCCTTTGGCTTTCCTTATTGTAATATGCCTCTCTATAGAGGAAAAGAACAATATCGGCGTCCTGCTCGATAGAACCCGATTCACGCAGGTCTGAAAGCATAGGGCGTTTGTCAGTACGGCTTTCAACAGCTCGCGAAAGCTGTGAAAGAAGTATAACAGGAACGTTCAGCTCTTTTGCCATAACTTTAAGCTGACGCGTGATTTCAGAAATAACAAGAACTCGGTTATCAGAGCGTGTCGTAGCTGATTCCATGAGCTGAAGATAGTCGATAATAACCAGTCCGAGATTTTTTGTACGTCTGAGCTTCGCCTTCATTTGCTGTACAGTCATGCTTGCGGTGTCGTCAATGAACAGCGGCAGAGTGCTCAGATAACCTGCACTCGTTGCAAGTTTTACCCAGTCATCGCCCGAAATTCTGCCGTTTCGCAGAGTATTGGAGTCAACTAGCGCCTCAGTAGAAAGAATTCTCGTTGCAAGCTGTTCCTTTGACATTTCGAGGTTGAATGTAACTACTTCCTTGTCAGAACGCCGCGCGACGTTTACTGCGATGTTCATTGCAAATGAAGTTTTACCCATACCCGGTCGAGCCGCAATAATGATCAGATCAGACTTATTAAGACCCGAAGTTATGCTGTCAAGGAGCGTGAAACCGGTTCTTGCACCGATGTACTTTTCCTTGTCGGGACCTGAAATTTTACCAAGCCTGTCATACGCCTCGGCGATCGCTTCTGAGATAGGAGTAAGTCCGCGGACGTCCTTGCCCTGCCTGATATCATAGATTTTCTGTTCAGCGGAATCGAGAAGCAACTGCGCATCGTGCTCACCTGACTGTATGTCATCAAGAATGGCTCTTGCCGTGTAACCGAGACTCCTTATGAAATATTTATCGGAAACAATGCGGCAGTAGCTTTCTATATTTGACGTAGAGGGGAGAGTATTTCCAATTTCCGCAAGATATCGTCTGCCCTCAGCCTGAGTCTCGAATATGTGTAGCTTTTCAGCCTCATCAAGAACAGTAACTATATCCACAGGAGTACCTGTCGAGAACATTCTCACAATAATAGAGAAGATAGCCTTGTGGTTTTCGCTGTAAAAATACTCTGGCTTAATAAGGTTCACGACTTCCGGAAGAATTGACGGATCAGCGATAACTGCACCTATAACGGACTGCTCCGCCTCGATACTGTGTGGCAGCTCTCGGGCGGAGACAGCAAAATTATTTTCGTCCATTTTTTCTATTAAGCCTCGTCAACATCGATATCTATCGTCTCAGTGATACTGTTATAGAACTTTATAACCGCGGTATAAGAGCCGAAATTTTTGATATCCGTGCTGAGTGCTATCTTTTTCTTATCGACCTTGACTCCGAACTGCTCATTGAGTGCGTCAGCAACATTGCCTGCTGTAACAGAGCCGAAAAGCTTGCCGTTTGAGCCAGCTTTTGCGGAGATCTTTACTTTTTTGCCCTTTACCTTAGCAGCAGCTTCTTTAGCGGCAGCAATTTCAAGGTCCATTTTGTGCTGTGCAGAAGCCTTCTGACCTTCAAGAAGGTTCATATTCTTTGCAGTTGCCTCAACAGCGTAGCCCTTGGGCAGGAGCATATTTCTTGCATATCCGTCAGCGACAGTTTTAACTTCGCCCTTTTTACCTGAGCCTTTTACGTCCTGAAGAAAAATTACTTTCATGATTTTACCAACCTTTCCATGTATGTAGTGAGAAATTTATTTTTTATAATCGTCAATTACCGCAGTAAGAGCCTTTACAGCGTCCTGAACATTGGTATTTTCTATTTGAGTCGCAGCCATTGTCTGGTGACCGCCGCCGCCGAGCTGTTCCATGATTACCTGAACATTTATAGCACCAAGAGAGCGTCCCGAGATGTTAACTGTACTGCCCGTTTTGTAAATAACGAAAGATGCACCAACACCGCTTATTCCGAGAAGCTCGTCCGCAGCCTGCGGAGCAACTACTCTGATATCGTCAGACTTAAAATCTGCAACAGCTATGGCACATTCACCGTGAACCCGTGCAGAAGCAACTATCTGAGCCTTGCGCTTGTATGCGTCAATTGAATTGGAGAACAGCAGCTTTACTGCAACTGTGTCCGCACCGATTTTCTTGAGGTAAGCCGCGGCTTCAAAAGTACGCACACCGGTTCGCATAACAAAGTTCTTTGTATCAAGCATTATGCCTGACAGAAGTGCATCAGCGTAGCAGCTATCGATTTTCTCATCGTTCTCAAACTTGAAGTACTGGATTATCTCCGTAACCATTTCAGATGCCGAGGAGGCATAGGGTTCATGGTGGAAAATCACCGCATCGTCAATAAAGTTAACTGTTTTTCGGTGATGATCGATAACTACAGTTGACTTAGATTTTTCGTAGAGAGCGCGACTTTCAACGTATAATTTATTGTGAGTATCAACAATAATAAGCAAATCGTCCGAAGTTATCAGACTTTCTGCCTCGCCCGGAGTAATAAAGAGGCTGTGCTTAGTCTGTTCGTCAACATATTCTATGAGGTTCAGCGCGAGATTTTTTGTACGGTCTACGGCGATGAAAACCTCCTTGTGAAGAAGATTTAGAGCACCGGCAAGACCGCAGGCAGCTCCAACAGAATCGAGGTCTCCGAATCGGTGTCCCATAATGAACACTTTTCCCGAATTTTCAATCAGATCCTGCAAAGCGTTGGCGATAATTCTTGTCTTGGCGCGTGAACGCTTCTCAACGCCTTTAGAGACTCCGCCGAAGAAACGATAGCCGTTTTCGGTTTTAAGAACAGCCTGATCGCCGCCGCGTCCCAAAGCCATATCAAGGCACTGTCTCGCGATCGTTTCGCTTTCTGCAAGTGAATCGGCATTCTGTCCCACACCTATTGAAAAGGTGAGGGGATATTTTCCCGATATCTTGATATTTCTTGCTGAATCAAGTATTTTGAATTTTTCGGAAATTATGTGTTCAAGATAGCGGTTTTCGATTATTGCATAGAAAGTATTTGACGATGTCTTTTTTATGAAACCGTTTGTACCGTTCATGAAATTTTCGATGAGTTTTTCAGTTTCGACAGATGTCTGAGCCTTTTCACTTTCCTTAGCATTCTGCATTATATCGTCATAATTATCGATAGTGATAATGACAACATTCTGCTGCTGCTCGTCAGAATGTTTTTTGAGGTTGAAGTAATTTGTCTCATCATGAAAATACAGAACGAGGAAATCAGCCTCATTTTTCTCGAATTTTTCAGCAGTAACGCTGTAAATGCAGCCGTTTACCGCACAAATCGAAGTTCCGCCGTTTGGGAGCGGAGACAGGTCCATGTTAACAAACGTCTCAAAATCGTGACCGTAAACGTCCTGACCGAGACTTATTTTTTCTTCAAATATCTGATTGTACCACACAAACTGCCGTGATTCATCGATTACGGCAACCGGTGCAGGCAGGGAATTCATATATTCCGCTGCGGCACTTTCAAGGTTTCGGTTCATTCTTGAAATCCTCCGCAGAGAATTGCGAGAGTAAACTACAGAATAAACCGAGCATATAAGAACAATAGCTGCGGCGGGAATAAGCAGAAACTCAGATTTTTCAAAGCCGTTGTAATTCAGAAGCAGAACAGCCGTTATATTTATAAGCAGCAACAGGTTAAGCGAAAGAAAAACGAACGGAAATTTATTTTTCACTTCTACAGCTCCTTTCGGAAACTATCAGGTCTCCATAATAATGGGAAGGATCATAGGACTGCGCTTGGTTTTCTGATAAATATAATCTGACAGAGAATCGCGAAGTTTTCCCTTGAGGGTGTTCCACTCTCTCAGTTCAGCAGCCGAGCAGTTGTTGAGCGTATCGGTAAGAAGCTGTCTTGCCTCGACCATAAGCTCCTCGGACTCTCTTACATATACGAATCCTCGCGAAATGATATCAGGTCCGGCCACAACTATGTTGGAGCTTCTCTCTATACCGATAACAATTATGATAAGACCGTCCTGAGCAAGATGTTTTCTGTCTCTGAGAACGATCGAACCAACGTCACCGACTCCGAGACCGTCAACGAGAACTCTGCCAGCCGGAACCTGAGAGGTAATGCTCATCTTAGTGCCGTCTGTTTCGATAACATTGCCTATTTCACCAATGATGATATTTTCCTTCGGAATACCCATCTGGAGAGCAAGTCCTGCGTGCTTTTTAAGGTGCTTGTACTCGCCATGCACGGGAATGAAGAATTTCGGCTTGGTGAGCGCGAGCATAAGTTTAAGTTCCTCCTGACAAGCATGACCCGAAACGTGGACCTCGTACATAGCTTCGTATACTACTTCTGCGCCCGATTTCATGAGTTCGTTCACAACACGGGTAACGTATTTTTCGTTGCCGGGAATAGGGGTAGCCGAGATTATGATGAAGTCCATAGGCGTTATGTTGACCTTTTTGTGGTCGTTCATAGCCATTCTTGTGAGAGCTGACATAGGTTCGCCCTGACTTCCTGTAGTAATGAGAACTATACGTTCACTCTCATAGCGGTTCATAGTTTCAATGTCGATTATGATTCCCGAGGGAACGTCAAGATATCCGAGTTCAATTGCAGTATTGATTACGTTTATCATGCTTCTGCCGAATATAGCAACTTTTCGTCCATATCTTACAGCGCAGTTGATTATCTGCTGAACACGGTGAATGTTGGAGGAGAATGTAGCGATTATGATACGCTTTCCCTCACCCTTCTGGAAGAGCTTGTCGAAAGATTCACCGACTGTTCTTTCGGAATGTGTATAACCCGGTCTCTCTGCATTTGTTGAATCAGCCATAAGAGCGAGAACTCCGCGGCTTCCGAGTTCACCGAAACGTGCAAGGTCAATAATTTTTCCGTCAATAGGGGAGTAATCGACCTTGAAATCACCAGTGTGTACGATAATACCGGCAGGAGTATGGATAGCCATGCCCACAGCGTCGGGAATGGAGTGATTTACTTTGATGAATTCGACCGCCATACAGCCCATTTTTATGGTCTTTTTCGGCTCAACAACATTGAGCTTTACCTTTCCGTAAAGTCCCTGCTCTTTGAGTTTTCCCTCAATGAGACCTATAGTAAGCTTTGTAGCATAAACAGGAACATTGATTTTCTTGAGAAGGTAAGCGAGACCGCCTATATGATCCTCGTGTCCGTGAGTTATCACAACACCGCGTATCTTGTCTCTGTTGCGCTCAACGTAAGTAAAATCGGGGATAACGATGTCAACTCCGGGCATATCCGCATCCGGAAACGCAAGACCGCAGTCGAGAATAAACATATCGTTTGAGCACTCGAATACAGTCATATTCTTGCCTATTTCATGCAGACCGCCGAGCGGAATGATCCTTACGGGAGTTTTCCTTACCTCTTTAGCAGCTTTTGTAGAACGTCTTTTTGCCGGAGCTGTGGACCTTATAGCAGCGGCAGCAGTTGTTTCAGCCGTTGTATTTGCGGCAGATGTGCTCTTTTTTGGAGCGCTGCTTCTGCGGGTATATGGTCTCTTTCCGGCAGACTTCTTTGGCGCATCGTTTTTGACAGAATCAGCCGCAGCGCTCTGTCTTGTTCTTTTAGTTTTTTCCTTTTCGTTCACTATTTGACCTCTCTTTCATTTTGCAGTACAGCGGTAAACGGTATCGCCGTACATGACAGCAGGCATATATGTAGTAGTGTGCAGCTTTGAGTATCGACGTTGCTTTATGTAAACACAAAAATAAAATAAGCGGATATAGCTGCAATATGCCTGAATAACAGTAGCTTTTCGGAGAATAACGGTTCTCCTTTATGACCTGTCCGCATAGCAAAAGATGAATTACGCTGACTGTTTGAACAGGTTTTTGAGTTTGTGGAGCTGAAAGTATATGCAGGAAGCCGTATGATTGAGGTAACAGCTTCCTGAACTATCAGCAATATATCTTAATGGCTGTAAAGCCAAAAAAGTCATAAAGAGCATAATAATACACAATACTATTATACAAAAACTTCCATTCCATGTCAATAGAAAAAAAGAAAAGAGGAAATCATTTGGCATAGTTTATAGAAATTTATGGGAATACAGTATAATTATTCTGTAATTTCTCTGCATTTGTTTATTCTGCGGAGCTTTTCCGACCAGACCGCACACAATTCGGCAGCCGTTTCTGATGAAAATGACTGTGCGGTGAGGGTGACTCGGTTTTTGCCGCTGCGCGTAAGCTTGATCCTGCCGCCGTTTTCAGTTATCTGCCTGTCCGTAGGAACATCAGTATCCGTAAAACTGAACGCTACTTCGCGTTTAGCGCTGGCAAACTGCGGAAGTTCTTTTATCAGCTGCATAAACAGCTTTTTGTTTTTGGCAAGATGAGCACACATAAAGAGCGGATCAAAAAGAAACCGCTGCTCTATAACCTCCTGCGGAATCTTGTTTTCGGCTGAGAATCTCTCAATTAGCTTATTGCTGTCATCATTCAGGTAGTCTGCGGCATAGTGAAAATCATCGGGAAGAAAAGCTGTTCTTCCGCTTTGTGCGATTTTTACAGCATAAGCAAGTGTGAGTTTTTCATGCGAGATAAATCCTGCTTCTGTGCAATATGCATTAACGCGCTCGCCGTCGTCCGATATCTGAAAAACAAGGTTATCATCTTCTCCTGTAAAGAAATTTTGCCAAAGAGAGCGAACATTCGGATTTCCGCAGCTTATCCCTGCTCTAATGAGTTCACCGTGCAGTTCAAGCGCATCTGCAATATTGTTTACATAAAGGTTTCTAAACGAGGAAACAGAAGATATTTTGCCGAATTTTTCAGCAGGTTCACCTGCCGAATCGTCCATTAGTGCAGTAAGAGTTCTGTCACACAATGGAAATCTGCTTTCGTCAAAAAGGGATATCCTTATGCTGCCGTTGCCGCTGATGTATATGCCGCAGTCTGCCGAAAGCAGCGGGTAGCCAAATTTGAATGACGGCAGTTCTGTATTTTCGTACATGAATACATCTTTTCCGCATTCGGCGATTCCGCTCGAAATCGCGTAAAGAATATGTGTGTGATTGAAATTTTCACAGCCTGCCGCAAATCGCTTGAAGTGTCCTGCGATAGTTCGCCCGAATTCAGCAGCGTCCGACGAATTGGATACTGTTCCCGAAAGAGATTCGCAGCAGCCGTCCCGAAATGAAAAATGTCTGTTTTCGCCCAGATAACTCATAAATATTCTCCTTGATACGTCAGAGCATATCCTCTCTGAATTAATATTGTCAGATATATTTATTGGCAGAAAAAAGAAAATTATTCCCGTTTGACCTTTTTTATCAGAAGCAGCAATGCGGCGAGATTTGGAAAAGCCATGAGTCCGTTAAAGATATCGGAAAGAGTCCATACCGCCTCTGCCCTGCAAACTGCTCCAAGAGATGCAGAAAAAGCGTAGATCAGGCAAAATATCATAGTTCCCGTATTCGGCAGAATGTAGCTGAAAGCGCTTTCACCGCAGTAATACCAGCCGATTATCGTACAGAATGCAAATACAGTAAGCTCAGCCGCAATAAACGGCTTTCCGATTCCTAACGGAAGTGTGGAAAAGGTCTCGGAAACCGAAAACTCAGAAGATGCACAAATAAATGTTACCGCACTTAGTGTACAGCATACCATTGTATCAAAGAAAACCTCAAACATCGCCCACATTCCCTGTAGCCTTTCACAGTCGCTCTCGGCGGAACTATGAAGAAAGGGAGAGCTTCCGAGACCTGCTTCATTCGAGAAGATACCCCTTCGTATTCCAACTGACAAGGATTTTGATATTAATGCTCCCGATATTCCGCCGACAGCCTGCCTTACTCCGAATGCACCACTGAAGATCTTCATAAACGCAGCCGGAACACTGTCTATATGAGTTGATATTATCCATATGCAAGCGACCGCATATGCGACAGACGCTGCCGGCAACAGATATTGAGCCACCGTGCCTATCCGATCAGCCCCGCCGCTGACTACAGCGAAAACAGCCGCGAATACAATAACTGCCAAAATATATGGATTTACATTTATGTATTGCCGAATACTCTGAGCAACTGCGCTTACCTGAACCATACTGCCCATTCCAAGGGAAGCAAGTACACAGAAAACCGCAAAGCATACAGCGAGCACCGGACTGCCGAGTCCCTTGGATATATATGCCATTGGGCCTTTGCAGTCAGCGGTACTGTACTTGACTGACAGTGAGTTTTCGGAATAAACAAGAGCCATACCGAGAAAAGCCGAGACCCACATCCAGAAAATAGAACCTGCTCCTCCTATTGCAAGAGCTGCGGCGACTCCGGTAATATTTCCCGTACCCATGGCAGTCCCGAGCGACATACAAACAGTTTTCCATTGACTGAGTCCGCGGTTAGAGTTTTTATTCTCAGAAAAAGCAGAACGCAGTACAAACGGTATCGCTCTGAATTGAATAAAACGCAGCTTCAGCGTGTAGAGGATACCCGTAAAAAGCAGCAGTAACACAAGTCCGTTTCCCCATACGAAAGAATTGATACGTTCAAGCATATATTTAACCCCTCTGCGATATTTTTAATTAAATTTGAATTTTATTCAAAAGTCTTGTACATTAAAGGATATTTGTGGTATAATAAAAATATACTTGTTTGCAAAGGGGGAGAGAGATGAAGCACTATTATCCTGATAAAGGCTGTCTTACGACGCTGAGGATAATCATAATTTTCTCTGTTATCATTCTTCTTGGACTGGTAAGATATTTTATCCCTGCGAAATTTCTCGTTCTTTCCATTACGATAGCTGTTGCCGTAATTGCTTTCTTTGTTATGTTCGTGTATCTGCCACTGTATTTTTCTTCAATAAAATACACGGCTACCGAAACTGAAATAATGAAAAGCAGCGGAGTTTTCATAAAGACACATCAGTCTGTAAGATATTCCTCGGTACAGTATACGTCCGTTATAAGTTCGCCGTTTTCGCAGTACACGGGACTTAATTTTATAGTATTCTTTGTCTATGGCGGACAGCTCAGGCTCCTTTTCCTGAAACAGAGCGACGCACAGGAGATCCTGCGATTCTCATGCAGCACAGTCGGGGAGGAAAAGTAATGTACCATGAACATCCTCTGCGTATACTTAAATATTCACTGAAAAACATATGGCTTCTTATTTTTCCGATACTGAGAGCAATTCAGAATGTGCGTATTGACAAAAACTGGATTTATAGCTGGCTGCGCGGTGCATGGATGGATATTGCAGTTCTCGGAGCGATCCTTATTTTCGGTTTTGTGCGCTGGCATTTTTCCGTTATTGATTTTACCGAAAAGGAACTTGTCCACCGATATGGAGTCTTTGTCCGTGCAAATACTTTCATACCATTTTCCAATATAAGTTCGGCAACGATCGAACAGCCGTTCTATCTTGTGCCGTTCAGAGCGTCAAGGTTCTGCTGTGATACAAGAGCGGGAATACTGAAAACGAACGATCTGAAGCTGCTTGTAAGCAAAAAAACCTGCGCCAAGATAATGAAAGCAATGCCGCAGGTAGATGAAAAGAATAAACTTAAGGATATACCAAAGGCAAGTCCAATGTCAATTCTGATGTTTTCGGTTTTCTTTTCGAGTGGGTTTTCAGGAGCTGTCTATATTGCGACCTTTTTCTGGAAAGCCGGCGATATTTCGTATGATATCATAACGCAGTACCTTAACCGTTTTACGGAAGAAACTGAAAAGCTCACAAATCGCCTGCTTCTGAAAATTCCGACAGCAGCCGCTGCAATAGGAATCTTCATAATTGCGTCATGGCTGATATCCTTTATAGTGAACCTTTTCCGCTATATTGGATTTGAAGTAAGCGGCGATGAAAAGTGTATGCGCGTAACATATGGACTTTTCGAGCGCAGGGAATACAACATCAAAAGATCACATATCAATTATACTGACGTAAGACAAAACCTTATAATGAAATTATTCCGTGCAGTTTCAGTAAACATAAGTTGTCCGGGATATGTAGCTACCAAGAATCGGCTTCCTGTTATCCTGCCTGTAAGGAAAGAAAAAAATATCGGCAGAGAGCTTGAGGATATCGGAGTGTACAGCGGAATAAAGAACGATTTTGCTCCGCAGCCTTCTGGAGTCGGATCATATATACTTATGCCTCTGCTTGCTGCGGCTGAGCTTTATCCTGCCCATGAGCTTATTGTGCAGATCTACCCGAAAATCTCGAATCTTTCAATGTTCATTGCTATAATGCTTGAAATACCTGTGATATGGATGATCGCTGTAAAATTTGTTGCACTTCTTTCAAGCGGCATAGCTTTTCGAGGAGACAAGATAATAGTACGCAGTTGTATGTGGACGAGTTTTCATACTGTTTCCGCGGCTAAAGATAAAGTTGCCAAAATAGAGATTCAGCAGAATTTTTTGCAGAAATTGAGCGGAAAGTGCAACATAAGCATATGGTTTGAAGGCGATGAACATAAGAGATATCGCATCAGAGCAATGAGTACCGGGGATACCGAAAAAATTGCTGAACATTTAAATTATGATATCGGAGCAGAAGTTCAAGATAATTCTTGACAAAAATGCAAAAAAATGGTATCATATATAATTGAGCAGACTATGCGGCAGCGGGAACGCTTATAGTTTACGAGGAAAGTCCGGGCATCATAGAGCAGGGTAGCTGCTAACGGCAGCCGAGGGCGACCTTAGGGCAAGTGCAACAGAAATATACTGCCGCCTTTATGGCGGTGATGGTGGAAAGGCGAGGTAAGAGCTCACCGGAGTGCAGGAGACTGTACTGCCATGTAAACCCTACCCGATGCAACGTCTATTGGTGCTTTATATCTTAACGTCGGCTCGGCGGATATAAAGTAATGACGGCTTTAGCTTATTGGCGACGATAAGCATAGATAAATTGCCGCACACGACAGAACCCGGCTTATCGGTCTGGTCATAAAAAAGAGAGAACTTTGGTTCTCTCTTTTTCTTTATGTATGCGAAAAAACTCCCATACCATTGCGGTACAGGAGTCAAAAGTTAATCCCTCCACATTTTTCGGTATGAAAAACAGGTGAGGTTTTCTGCTTTCTTGAACTGACGAGCGAAGTAGCTTTGATCGTTGAATCCGCACAGATGGGCTATCTCCTCAACTGATTTATCTGAGAAACGCAGAAGCTTTTTTCCGTAGTTTATACGCGCTGTGATGATGTGCTGGAAAATTGTCTTACCGTAGATTTTTTTATATTCGCGCGTGAGATAGAATTTGCTTATGTAAAACTTTGAGGCAAGTTGTTCAAGCGACAGATCCTCACTGAAATGGTCATCAATATAGTTGTGAACCGCTGCGAGTTTTTGTTTTAGTGCCGAATCAAACTGCTGATCTGAACTGTTAACGGTCAGTGCAAGTGTGAGAAGATCGACGAGCAGCTTTGAAGTGATTATTTCGGCGTTCGGGTCTTTTGCCTCATTAATATCTATTATTTCCGTGATCGCCGAGATCACTCTGTCAAAAAACGGCGGTCGGAAAACATTCTTGGACTGTGACATAAAATAATCATAGTACTGCTGGGAAGTGCTTCCGTTGAAATGAACCCACATAAGCTCCCACGGATCAGATTCTGAGCTTGCATAGTGGTGCGGTTGGCGGCAGTCAATGAAAAAGCAATCGCCTTTGACAAGCGGCAGAGTTTCACTGCCTATGGTTAGTTCTCCGCGTCCGGTCACGACTGCAACGATCAGAAATGACTCCAGATCCTGACGGTGTGTGACCGCTGCGTCCTCTGTTTTGAGACAGCCTGTCTCCTGCATATAGAAAAAAGTTTTTTTTGCGGCAGGCCCCGGTGTGCTGATAATGCGTCTTGACAGGGCATTGTTAAACGTTTTGGGTTTCTGCTGCGGCATAAGCAACAACTCCTTATAAGCTCCAATAAGAACCTGTATCCATAGCATTAACTGCACATCTTACTTATGAATAGCGGTTTAAGAGGGAATGGAGCATATTATAATGTCATTTAAATTATACCACAGCATCCGGAGTTTGTCCATACTTTTTGAAAAATATTGCTCTGCAAAAGTATAATATTGCTTTTAACGCAGAATGACGATTAGCGAAGCAAGCAAAGCCATAGATGCGATAAGCGAAACTATAAGCCTGCCTATATTAATCTTGTATTTGGGTTTCTGATATTCTCTTTCGAGGTTACAGATAAAGCGATTTATCTCGGAACGTGAAACAGCTTCGGGAAGAGTAACAACATTTGGCTTGAGATAGAATACCGCTCGCTCGAAATAAATGCTTTCGGGATTATTGATCTCTATAATTTTTTTGTTTACACCCTTTACCATAATTTTACCTCCTTAAAAAGTCAAAGAAAGTATTGGTAAAAGGAGTGACTTTATTCATTTTCTGGAAGATTTCTCATATAGTGGAACAGATACTGCTGTGCAATGCCGGCGTTTGCGGCAGCAAATTCGGGAAAACCGTTTGGATAGTAAGTGGCAAGAACTCTTTTTATCCACACATCTATCGGAAAAGCCTCAGTGCGGTGCATACCGAAAAGCAGAACACACTCCGCAACTTTTGGACCCACTCCGAGAATTTCTTTCAGAGAATTTCTTGCTTCGTCGATTGGCATTTTTGAAACAGCGGCAAGATCAGTTCTCCCGTCTGAAACTCTGTGCGCAGCGTCTGCAATATACTTCGCCCTGAAGCCACTCCTGAGATACGCAAGTGAATCAGGTGTTTCAGAAGCGAGTTGCTGAACACTCGGAAAGTCTCCGTTGTAATGCTCGCAGAGACGATCTATTATGCCCTTAATTCGCGGAATGTTATTGTTCTGGGAAATAATAAAGGAAATAAGGCATTCCCAACTGTCTTGGCGGAGAAGCCTGATACCGCCTGCAAAATTACAGGCTTTGGAGAGCGTTTCGTCCTCTGAAAACTGTCTTTTAAGCTCTCCGTAATTTGTGTCGAAGTCAAAGTAAACGCGCCATTTCCCGAGAAATTCGTCTTCAGTTGTATTGTGAAAAATGAATTCTCCCTTTTGTGATTGTGAAATCCTCAAAAAGCTATTGAGAAAGTGGCCCTCGTATGTACACTCATAGTCGCTCGCAACCTTTTTCCAACGGAAAGCCTGACCGCAGTCAAGAGTTTCGTCAAGGTCAAGATCCGGTTCAGAAACGATAATATCGCTATTTTTGATGCAATAATCCATACATTTTCTCCTTAACAAATTTGTAAAATAATAAATTAAAATAAAATACCGATATACACTTGATTTTTCTATTAAATTATACTAAAATATAATGTATATTACAAGTGTTAGGAATGATATTTTTGAAGAAAATTTTTGCCGCTGCGGCAGCAATATTATGTATAGGTATTCAATGCGGGTGCGGAATTTACACTGATGAAAATGACATACAGCCTGCAACATCTGTTGAGGAGACTACCGCTGCAACGGTTCAGACATCTGTCCTTACAGCCGTGGAAGGTACATACGTTTATGATAATGCAGCGGTTCTCTCAACTGAAGCTGTTGCAAACTGCAATGCTTACACCGCGGCACTTTACAAGGAAAAGCTCATTAATGCCGCAGTTGTCACAACTAATGACCTTGGCGGCAAAACGCCCTATGAGTACGCACAGGAAGCATATAATGAGCTTTATGAAGGCAAGGGCAGTGGATTTCTCCTGCTCATCAACAATGACACAAACAATGACTATATTTTCAGAACAGGAAGCTGCGGTGTTTATGTAACTGACGAAGCCGAAAAGCAGGAGTTCTACTGGGCGACCAAGGAAATAGTCAGTGGTGATTATGAAGGTGCTGTCACCAGACTCATGAAACTTGCTGAGAACTGCCCATCTCATATTTTCGATAATGCAGGAGTATTTACATCGGAAAAAGGTGCCGAAATCGACAGCGCCCTCGCAGCCTGCAATGCCGAGATATCTGTGCTTGTAACCTCAAACAGCACAGGAACGGCAAATCAGGAGCTTCTGCAATCCTATTTTGACAGGCATTACACAGGAACAAACGGAACTATGCTGCTTATAGATACTGTTTCCAAAACCGTGACTGCCGTATCAGACGGTGAAATCCCTCAAAAGCTTTCAACTGCGGTAAGTAAGGCAAATACCTTAGCTGCAAAGGGCGAATATGAAGCTGCAATAAAGGCGATAACAGATGCAATGGGCGGAACTGAGGCGTGATCCGCATAAGAAAATAACAGAAAAATTTGGAGTTGAACTTTAATGATAACAAAAATAGATCTCAAAGGCGATTGGGGTTTTCGTGCAGATGAAGAAATGCTCGGCATTAATGAGCATTTCTTCTCAAAAGAACCAAATGACACAATCATTCTCTCTTCCGTAACCTCTCTGGCGGAAAAGGGCAGGATCAACGAAAACCGTGAGGACGGCTTCCTTACGGACAAATACAAATATGAAGGATACGCATGGTATTACAAAAGCGTTGATGTTTCAGCCATACCCGAAAAATCTCGCGTAGAGCTTTTTCTTGAGCGTACTCGTATTACAAAATTATGGGTAAACGGCAGCTTTGTCGGAGAGTTTGACAGTCTTTGCGCGCCTCACGTTTATGATGTTACCGATCACATAATACACGGTAAACTTGATATATGCGTTATGGTCAGCAATGTCGGATATGTAACGAGCGGTGGTCACATGACTTCGCAGGACACACAGACTAACTGGAACGGTATAACAGGTGATATTTCGCTGATTATTTCTGATAAAACAGGGATAAGGAACATTCAGGCTTATCCAGATGTTAAAAACAGATCGGTAAGGCTCGTTTTTGAACTTGACGGAATAGGATCTGCCAATGTAAATGTTTGGGGAGTTTCATCGGACTGCAAAACAGTCGATAACAAAAGCTACCTCATAACTTCAGATTCTCCTGAAATAGTCGTTGACTTGGGAGATGATGTTTCTCTGTGGAGTGAGCATACTCCCGTAACATATACGCTCAAAGCTGCAATTGAGGGAAGTTCCGACATCAGTACCGTAACTTTCGGTATGAGAGATTTCTCCGCTGACGGAATGCATTTTAAGATAAACGGAGAGCAGGTTTTCCTTCGCGGCAAGCATGACGGAATGATTTTCCCGAGGACCATTGCAGCTCCCACTACTGTTGAAGAATGGCACAGAGTTCTGTCAATTGCAAAGTCATGGGGAATCAACCACTATCGTTTTCACACCTGCTGTCCGCCTGATGCAGCGTTCACTGCCGCAGATATGCTCGGAATCTATATGCAGCCTGAACTTCCGTTTTGGGGAACAGTTCACGCAACTGATGATCCTGACTTCAATGAAAAAGAGCAGGAATTTCTGATAGAAGAGGGAAAACGCATACTGAAAACATTCGGAAACCACCCATCGTTTGTGATGATGTCGCTCGGAAATGAATTATGGGGCAGCACTGAACGTCTCAATTCCATACTCGGAGAGTATAAAATGCTCGACAGCCGTCATCTTTACACACAGGGCAGTAATAACTTCCAGTTTTATCCAAACATTCAGCCGAATGATGATTTCTTTTCGGGAGTTCGTCTCAGCAAGCACAGACTTATACGCGGCTCTTATGCAGCTTGTGATGTTCCATACGGCTTTATTCAGACTGATGAACCCAATACATCACATTCGTATGATAGACTTATTTTTCCCGAATCTGATTCTGAACACGATGATTCATCTGCTGACTACATTGAAATACAGTATGGTACTGGTGTTAAACGTGTAAAGGTGGATTCAGCTTCTGACGGACTTATTCCCTCAAAGCCTATAGTTACCCATGAGGTCGGACAGTATTTTGTGTACCCCTACTATAACGAGATAGAGAAGTATACAGGCTCTCTGAAGGCTCGCAATCTCGAAATTTTCCGCGAGCGCCTTGCTGAGAAAGGAATGTCATCACTTGCTGATGATATGCATGAAGCTTCAGGTATGCTCGCATACAATTGCTATAAACTTGAAATAGAAGCCGCTATGCGTTCTGAGTATATTTCAGGTTTTCAGCTTCTTGATCTGCAGGATTTCACAGGTCAGGGAACTGCTTTAGTAGGAATGCTTGACGCGTTTATGGAAGAAAAATCCTTTGCAGTAAAGAATAATATACGCAATAAATGGATAGGATTCTGCTCGGGAATCGTTATTCTTGCTGAAATTGATAGTTTTGTTATCACCGTAGGAAATACAGTAACAGTTCCTGTAAATATTCGCAACATGAGTGGCAGTCCGCTTAAAGGCACAAGGCTTGAGTGGTGTATCGGTTCATGCAAGGGAACTATTGATGTCCCTGATAATCTCATCGGACTCGCACGAATCGGAGAGATAACTTTTTCAGCCGAAGCAACAGGCAGAAATGAACTTGTACTGAGAATAATTGACGGCGCAGAAACGTGTATATCTCAGAATATGTACGAGTTCTGGGCTTTTGAGCCATCAAAAGATGACTTTGATATACCTGCCGTGATCGAACGAGACGGAATTACCGCATATATTACTGAAAAACTCGAACTGGCAGAAAAGCTTCTTGCAGCAGGGGAAAGAGTGATTTATCTTCCGAATGAACTGAAAGACAGTATTGAGGGCTTTTATTGTGCGGACTTCTGGAACTACCCGATGTTCAAAACGATTTCTGAAAGCATGGGAAGACAGCTTCCTGTCGGAACTCTCGGACTTCTTGTAGATACCGCTCATCCGGCACTAAGCGGATTCCCGACCAAGAAATGGTCTGCACCGCAATGGTATAACATAGTAAGTCATGCTGAATGTGCGATTCTTGATGATACGGAGTCTGATTTCAGACCGATAGTTCAGATGATAGACAACTGTGAGCGCAATCATAAGCTCGGACTTCTTTATGAGGCGAGAGTGGGAGCAGGCAAGCTTCTTGTCTGCACTTCAAAGCTCTCTGAAATAAAGGAACGTCCGGAAGTTCAGGCTTTTGTAAAGAGCATTATTGAATATGTCAGCTCAGAGCGGGTTGAGCCTAAGTATGAAACTTCGCTTGAAACGCTTTGCCTTAAATAATTAAATAATCAAGTAACAGTTGCAGATACGTTTGTTCTGCTTGTGAAAGGAGGGCATTTTAATGTCAGAAATGGAAGAAATGGATTTTTATATTGATGCAATCGATAATCTGCCTGCAACCGTTGACAACAAGGAAACGGTAAAGGAAAAGTTTGCTCATGTATTCTATGATTTTTTGCAGCTTTCGCATTTATACGATTCGGCAATAGAGGTAGTGAAAACTTACCTGAATATCCTTGACAGCGAGTTCAGCGTTAAGTTTCAGCGCAACCCGATACATAACATAGAAAGCCGATTGAAGTCACCACAGTCCATTATTGGAAAATTACAGAAAAAAGGACTTCCGCTCACTCCCGAATCAGCAAAGAACAATTTGCTGGATATTGCAGGTATAAGAGTTACCTGCTGCTATATAAGCGATATTTACGCCATAGTGGAAATGCTTGCAAGACGTGATGATTTCACTGTCATAAAGCGCAAGGACTATATCAAGAATCCGAAACCGAGTGGCTACAGAAGCTATCACATGATAGTAAATGTTCCTGTATATCTTTCAACTCAAAAAATGTATGCTCCTGTAGAGATACAAATACGAACGATAGCAATGGATTTCTGGGCAAGTCTTGAGCACCAGTTGAAGTATAAGCCTTCAGCGGCTATAACTCCTGAGATCTCCGAGCAGCTTCGCGAGTGCGCTGAAAAGATAGCGGAAACAGATCTGCAAATGCAGAGTATTTATATGCAGATAAACGATCTTGAATAATAAAAAAGCGATTGCAGGCGATATTTGCCGACAATCGCTTTTTTCGCCAAATTTATCCTTAAAGGCTTAAAACCTCTGAAAAATTTCCGTTCACATATTGCCTGTGATCTGATATAATTAAAGCAAGGATTTATCTTCATAGATTTAAAGCAAAGACAAAAGAAGGGAGCTTCAGATATGTTCGGAATAATGCGCAAAGTCAAGCGCGAAGTGAGAGACAGAACAGTTTACATGGAGGTATATGGCGACAATAAGGTTTCCTACAGAGTGATAGCAGGAATACTGGACATTTTTGGGGATGATGTGATTACTTATGGCATTGAGGCAGAGGATTATCAGGCAGGGGAGAAGGAGGTTATCCCCGACTTTTCGCGAAACATCGAGGACGCTGTTGACTTTACGGAGATGCTCATAACCGAGAGGGTGCGTCCGAAGCAGATTTATGGAAAGGCACTGAATTACCTCCGCATTTCGATTTGACACTCATAAAAGAAAAAACTGCCTGAAAGGCAGTTTTTTTATGCAGTAAATTATCAGTCCTGAGCAATGATCTCCTTGTAGAATTCAGCGTAATCTTTTCTCTTTTCCTGAGTAAACTGAATAGCTGTTCTTGGATGCTGATTGAAAAGACCTGTGAGGAGATACTGGATATCATAGCCCCATACAACACCGTCCTCTCGGAGCTTGTTCATGTGATCTTCAATAAAACGTATAACCGGATATAGGTTATATTTCGGATTCTTTAGGAAACCGAGAAGAAGTTCCATAGCGCAGTTTCCTGCTCCTCGTCCCATAGAAGCATAAGTTGCATCGAGCCAGTCAACTCCGTCACCAACAGCTTCAATAGTGTTGGCAAAAGCGAGCTGCTGATTATTGTGGGCGTGAATTCCAACTTTCTTATTGTATTTTGCTGCAAAATCGAGATACATATCGGAGATCCGTGCAATCTGCTCGGGATAGAGTGAACCGAAACTATCTACGATATAGAATACATCAACGGGCGACTGACCGAGAATATCCAGCGCAATCTTTACATCGGATTCCTGTGCATTTGAAATAGCCATGATATTACAGCTTACTTCGTATCCCTTGGATTTCGCATCTTCGATCATATCTACCGCAGTAGGGATCTGGTGAAGATATGTGGCAACACGAATAAGGTCAACAGGACTTTCGGTGCGGTCGTGAATGTCATTCTTATAGTTACATCTTCCGACATCTGCCATTACAGCGATCTTGAGATCGGTATTATTATCGCCTACAATTGTGCGGATGAAATCATCATCGCAGAACTTGCAAGCACCGAATTTATTTACATCAAACATTTCTTTATCAGCCTTGTAGCCGAATTCCATATAATCCACGCCTGCTTTTATATTGGCGAGATAGAGCGCGCGTATAAACTCCTCAGTAAAATAGAAATTATTAACTAATCCGCCGTCACGCAGCGTAGCATCAACAACTCTTACGTCTGATCTGTAGTTCAAGAGTTTGGAAAGTTCTTTCATAATGAGCCTTCTTTCAAAGTTTACTGTAGCACTTTAAAGTGAATCGTTGGGTATAGTATATCATACACTTCTGTATTTGTCAATACTTTTCTGAAATTTTCTTTTGTCAGGTTGATTTTTTTTAAATAGTGTGTTATAATGAAAAAAATACAATTATACAATTTTTGACATGAATATAAAGCAGTTTCACTCAGCGAAACTGTTAAAATAATCAGAAATGAGGAAAATCAAATGACAAATATTGGATTTATAGGTGCCGGAAATATGGGCTCTGCGATCATTAAGGGCATACTCGGTTCAGAAGCCGGAAAAACTTCAAAGGTATTTGCTTTTGACCCGAGTTCAGACAAGCTTGCCGAGCTTGAGAAACTCGGAGTTATATCATGTACAAGCGAATGCGATGTAATGAAAAACTGCAAGTATGTTTTCCTTGCAGTAAAACCGCAGGTAATTGAAGGCGTTCTCGAAACAATTGCTCCATGTACGACCGAAGATACTGTTATAGTATCTATTGCTGCCGGTATCAGTGACGAGTTTATTGCAAAAAAGACCATTCCTTCGGCAAAAGTTGTTCTTGTAATGCCTAACACTCCGCTTCTGCTCGGAGAGGGAGCTTCTGCTCTTTCACGCAGCGAATCCGTAACAGATGAGGAATTTGAACTCGTTCTCGCTATCTTCCGTTCATGCGGAAAGGCAGCAGTTATTTCCAAAGACAAAATGAAGGAAATAATCGCAATAAACGGCAGCAGTCCTGCTTTTATCTATCTTTTTGCCAAGGGATTCATAGATTATGCGAAGTCCGTTGGTATTGATGAAGCGGCAGCGCAGGAGCTTTTTGCGCAGAGTCTTATCGGTTCGGCTAAAATGATAACCGATTCCGGTTACTCGATCGATGAGCTTATCAAAATGGTATCATCTCCCGGCGGAACAACACTTGCAGGTCTTGACCGACTTTATGAAGGCAAGCTTACAGAAAGCGTGAAAAATTGCTGTGAAAGCTGCACGAACAGAGCGTATGAGCTTTCTAAATAAGTTCTAACTGCACCCTAATGCGCATATCCTTTGAAAAAGAAAGGATAGGTGCATTATGAAAGGTGTTATTAAAATAACGGACAGAAACAGGCTGAGGACAGGCTTTGCTCCGCTTTATGCTTTAGTTATTCTCGGTATAATTATTGGCTCAATGTACGCTGAAAGGGGACACCACAGCGAAAATATGCTCGTACATCAGTTTTTTATGCCTCTTTACGGCGGAAACACATTGTTTGCCGTCATGAAGAATACTTTTTTTAGTGTGGCAGCTGTACTGATCGCAGCATTTATTGGTGGACTTTCAGCCGTTGGACAGCCCCTTGGTGCGGCGCTTTTGATGTATCGCGGATTCGGTATCGGCCTTTCGGCTGCGATGATGTATGATCTTTTTGGAGCTAAAGCTGTCTCAGGAGTTCTGGTGCTTATCCTGCCCAAGGCTGTAGCTGTTATAATAATAAGCGTGTTGGCTGTAAGAGAACTTTTCCGTTCTTCGGGAGCTATATTTGCTTTTATCGTCAGAGGAGATACGCACGATGACAGCCGGCGTAGTTTCAGACTTTACTGTATAAAATTTGCTGTTCTTACAGTGATTTCACTTTTGATTTCAATTGCTGACGCTGCGCTGAATTATTTTTTCAGAGCGTCACTTATCAATTCTTAAATTATTTCGGAGGAGTAAAAATTGGGTCTTTTTTTCAAGGATTATGAAAGCGCAGGAGTAGGCATATCGAAGCACGCTCCGAAAAAAACAGGTATTTCATTGTTTTTTGATATACTGCTGAGAAAATTCTGGAAGCTTATGGGATTAAATTTCCTGTATATGCTTTTCTTTATTCCACTTACGTTAGTGCTTCCTGTGATAACGTTTGTAAGCAATTACAAGATCGCGATGACGCTTATAGTTTTGCTCTTGCTGACTTTCTCGATCATAATCGGGCCTGCCACTGCGGCGATGATGAGAATAATGCGAAGTTTTGTTATCGAGAAGCACACATTTATTTTAAGAGATTTTTTCCGTGCTTTTAAGAGCAACTTCAAAAAAGCGGCAATTGTAGGATTTTTTGACTGTCTCATAGCACTATCTGTATACGCGTCGCTGAATGTTTATCCTGCACTTGTAGTTCAGTTCCATTCAAAGCTTTTGTATGTTCCGATGATACTTACGATGAGTATTTTCCTTGTGACCATTATCATGAATTACTACATTTACCTGATGATGATTGCAACAAAACTTTCGCTGAAAAATCTCATCAAAAATTCATTTGCACTTGCATTTGTTGCAATGAAGCAAAACCTGCTTACTCTGTTTATATCAGTAATTCTCATAGTGGGAATGATTTTACTTCTTTTGTTTGCACTTCCGCTCTTTTTGGTACTGATACTTATTTTCCCTGCCGCATTTATTTTCTTTGTCACTTGCTTTAACTGCTATCCGGTTATACAGAAATATGTAATCAATCCCTATTATACGAGCATTGGTGAGGTTAATCCCGAACTTGTAAACGAGTTTGACGATGGCGAGGAAGCTATTTTTGAAGATATGGGCGGTAAGGAAAAGCCTATTGAGAAACGTAAAAAAGGTAAAGGAAAGAGAATTTCATAATTATTTGATCTGCCGTAAATTCTGCGGCAGATTTTTTATATCATTAAACAAGTCGTTCGATGATAATAATGCAAATCCGCTCCCACGAAATTTGATTCTGTGGGAGCGGATCTTGTATGCACATATTTTGCTCTTAGTGAATATATTATTGTATGGGAGTGAAAGTGACACGCGGTATCACACCAATTTAAATGTCAACGATATTCATCACAACCCCGGCAGGAGAAATATCGATGTGACCAAATGAAGGTTTGTTTCCGTCGCGAGGAGCACCTGCACTTCCGGGATTGAGAATATAAAATCCGTTATCAAAATTGTTATAGCGGCAATGTGTGTGGCCAAATAGGATAATGTCGCAGCCTTCTTCTTTTGCAGCTCTTTTGATTGGCTCAACAGAACTTTTAACGCCGTACTGATTGCCGTGAGTTGCAAATATTTTGTGTTCGAGGACGGGAAGTGTAAAGACATCGGGACTCATGCTGTTGAAATCACAGTTGCCTGCGACATGGATGATTTTTCGTGCAATCATGGGGTGACTGGTGATATATCGGTCAAGCTCACGCTCTCCGTCACCAAGGTGAAAGATCCAGTCAGCATCGGTATTTCTGTCGATAATGCTCTCGACAGCGCTGTAGTTTCCATGTGAGTCGGACATAACAATAATGCGCATAAGCAATTTACTCCTTTGCGTAAGATATAGTAAATTATAGCACATACTTACGAAAAAATCAACCTGCCGTCATTATAGCGATTCAATAAAATAATGTGGCATAAGGCGGCTGACATGAATTTATGGAGGTTATCATGAATATTAATAATATTGACCCTAAGAAATTATCCGGACTTATCGGAGCTGTCAGCAAAAAAATCGGAGTACCGCCTGAAAAGCTGCAAAAAGAGCTTGAAGAGGGAAGATTTGACAGCGCAGTAAAGGCAATGAACGGAAATGACGCGGCAAAATTTCAGCAGGCAATAAACAATCCCAAGCTTGTGGAAAAGATGATGAGCACTCCGCAGGCAAAGGCTCTTTATCAAAAGCTTTCGGGAGAAAAATAAGGGGCAATTCTTATGGATGATTTAATGGGGAAAATAGGCGAGGTACTCTCAGATGATGAGAGTAAGAAGCAGTTGTCGGAACTTCTGCAAATGCTGATCTCAGACGACACTTCAGATAATTCGGATTCTGTACAAAGTGATTCTGATAATTCAACAGAAAATGTATCCGATGCGGGGCCAGATCTCAGCTCTATCTTTAAACTGACCGGACTTATGAGCGCATTTTCACAAAGTGATAAGAATTCTGAGCTTCTTCTCGCCCTGAAGCCTCATCTTAAAGAAGAGAAGCAGAAAAAGGTAGATAAGGCGGTAAAAATACTTAAACTCATTGCAGTATGGAATATTGCAAAGGAAAGCGGAATGCTTGAAGATTTATTCTGAGGAGGGAGAAATATGGCAGTAAACGACGGCAGACGCCTTAACCGAAATCCAAGCAAACCGACTATGAATTTCGGTCAGGGAAACTACAGTCCGCGTAATCCGAGCTGCCGTAAACAACAAAACGGAGATTATCCGGTGAATAAACCTCCTCAGGAAACTCCGCCTCCCGAGAGCGAGCACGTTGAAGAGTGTACGGCTTCCACCCCAAAGCCTGTTTATCATCGCAGCGGATTTCTTGAAGATCTTGTCGGAGATAAAATCGATAGTGAAAAGCTTATGTTAGCGGCGCTGATATTTTTGCTCTTGAAAGAGGGGGCAGACATGAAACTCATACTGGCACTCGGATATATACTTTTATGAAAGGAAATAAAAAATGACGGCAGATGTAATTTTCAGAATCGCGTGTGCTGCGGTAATATTGACCATGCTGATATACCACTTAAAGCGCAGAAAACGAATCCTATCAATAATAACAGGAGCTGCAACAGGTTTAGCCGCTCTTATTCTCCTGAATAAATTCGGGAACTATGCAGGTATAGATATCTCACTTAACACATTTAATCTTGTAGGAAGCTCGGTACTCGGCGTCCCGTTTGTCATCGCCTTGGTCGTTATGAATTATTTGTGAAATTCTGATGATTATTTCAAAGAAACACTTGAAAAAATATCTCCTTTGTGGTAATATATACATATAGGAGGTGGATCATGAACATTATAGATGTAATTAATAAAACCAAAAGATCAGTTCCGCTCACACAGGAAGAAATTTCCTATCTTGTAACTGATTATACCAATGGTAAAATACCCGATTATCAGATGTCTGCATGGCTCATGGCAGTTTGCCTGAACGGACTTACTGATGAAGAAACATTTGCGCTTACCATGGCTATGCGTGACAGCGGAAAAGTTCTGCATCTTGACATTCCGCTTACGGTAGACAAGCACAGCACCGGGGGAGTAGGCGATAAGACAAGTCTCGTCATCGGGCCTATAGTTGCTGCCTGCGGAGTATGTGCCGCAAAAATGTCGGGACGAGGTCTTGGGCATACAGGAGGCACTATAGACAAGCTTGAAAGCATTAATGGTTTCAGAACTGATCTGCCTCTTGAGGAGTTTCAGTCTGTGCTGAAACAAACTGGATTTTCGATAATTTCGCAGAGTGATGAACTTTGCCCTGCTGATAAGAAAATCTATGCACTCAGAAATGTAACAGGAACCGTTGACAGCATTCCGCTTATCTGCGCAAGTATCATGAGCAAGAAACTCGCAATGAATGCGGATTGTCTCGTACTTGATGTAAAGTATGGTTCGGGGGCTTTCATGAAAACTTCCGAAGATGCAAAAAAACTTGGTGAGCTTATGGAGCGAATCGGAACATTCGCGGGCAAAAAGTGTAAGGCTGTCATTACGGATATGAATACTCCGTTAGGCAGCAATATCGGCAACGCTCTTGAGGTCAAGGAAGCTGTCGAAACGCTGCAGGGCAAGGTCAAAGGGCGATTTTACGACGTATGCATTGAACTTGCTACGGATATGCTGGAAATTGCAGGAAAGGGCACTAATAATGAGTGCCGTGCTATGGCAGAAGAGGCAGTTTCAAGCGGAAAGGCTCTCGATGTGCTGAGGAAAACGATACGGCTTCAAGGCGGCGATGAGCGGATCTGCGATGATGTTTCACTTCTTCCGCGTCCTGAGTTCCATTACGAAGTCAGAGCCACAGAAGATATGGACATAGTTTCTTTCAACACAGAGGAACTTGGAATGACCTCGCTGCTTCTTGGTGCAGGTCGTACTGAAAAGGGAGACCGAATAGATCCGTCCGCCGGAATCGTTATGAACTGCTCGCCGGGAGATACGCTTTCGGAGGGAGATGTCATAATGACGCTGTACTCGTCATTTTGCAGTGACTTTTCAAACGCCGCTGTTCGTGCGCTGAATGCTGTTGAATTTCGCAGCATAGGAGTACGCAGCTACACTTGACTAAACAACATTAATATGATAAAATTATAGCAGTAAAATAGTTATGGAGGTAACTGAAATGGGATTCATGGATTCAATGAAAGATTTTGCAGGAAAGATAGGCGAATCAGTCGAAAAGGGCGCTAAAACCGTTTCTGACGGTTCCAAAAAGATAGCTGACAAGTCGAAGATCAAACGTGAGATTTCAAGACTTGAAAAGGAGATCAATGATTCATATATTGAAATTGGAAAGAAGTACTTTGAGAAAATTTCAGAGTCACCTTCTGATGAATACAGCGAGGCTGTTGACAGTATCAAGTCCAACACGGAAGAATTGGAAAAGGCGAAGCAGCAGCTTATGAAGCTTGAAGATAAGATCATCTGTCCGAATTGCGGCGAGCCTGTTCTGAGATCACAGAAATTCTGCGACAAGTGCGGAGCAAAGGTAGCTGTAGAAGAGCCCGAAAGCACGGTTACCGTAGAGAAAACCTGTCCAAACTGTGGCGAAACTGTTCCGGGCGACCAGTTATATTGTGCCAATTGCGGAGCAAAAATCGAATAAAGCGAAATCAATAAGCTGCTGCATTCATTTACGGCAGCTTATTTTATGCAAATTGCAGTAATTTCCAACAGGTATTTTGTGTATAAAGTCTTGCAATAAGTCTTTACTTTTTCACTTTTTTGTGGTAAAATAATTATAGTTTATCGCTTTGAAGCAGAATAGGATCGTGCTTCTTGCAGAAAGGAATTATAATGCCTATTACAGATTTACTTGTAAGAAATGCCAAGCTCTACGGCTCAGATGTGGCTCTTGTCGAGGTTAATCCGGAGATCACTGAAATACGCCGTGTCACATGGAAAGAATATGAACTTATTGAACCCAACCCCGAATGTCACTACAGACGTGAGATCACATGGGAGGTTTTTGACGAAAAGGCAAACCGCTTTGCGAATATGCTCATTCAAAGAGGAGTGCGCAAGGGTGATAAAGTAGGAATTCTTCTTATGAACTGCCTTGAATGGCTGCCGATTTATTTTGGAATACTTAAAGCAGGCGCACTTGCAGTCCCGCTTAATTTCAGATATACCGCTGATGAGATAAAGTACTGCCTTGACCTTGCTGAGGTTGACGTACTTGTTTTTGGTCCCGAATTTATCGGACGAATTGAAGAAATTGCTGAGGATATCAGCAAAAAGAGACTTCTCTTTTATGTCGGGGAGGGGTGCCCTTCATTTGCAGAACACTATGATAGCCTTGTTGCAAACTGTGCAAGCTCCGCTCCAAATGTTACGATAACCGATGACGATGATGCGGCTATTTATTTCTCCTCGGGTACAACAGGTTTCCCGAAGGCGATACTTCATGATCATACAAGTCTTATGCACGCAGCTAAGGTCGAGCAGAAGCACCATTCGCAGACGAGAGATGATATTTTCCTCTGTATTCCTCCTCTCTATCATACCGGTGCAAAGATGCATTGGTTCGGAAGCTTATACTCCGGCAGTAAAGCTGTTCTCCTCAAGGGCGTAAAGCCGAAGTCGATTATTGAAACTATTTCAAATGAGGGTTGCACTATTGTTTGGCTTCTTGTTCCGTGGGCGCAGGACATTCTTGATGCTATCGACAGGGGAGAGATCAATCTTGCCGACTATGACCTTTCTCAATGGAGGCTTATGCACATTGGTGCGCAGCCTGTTCCGCCGTCACTTATTGCACGTTGGAAGAAGATTTTCCCGAATCACCAGTATGACACAAACTATGGACTCAGCGAATCTATTGGCCCCGGCTGTGTACATTTAGGCGTTGAAAATATTAATAAGGTCGGAGCAATCGGCATTCCCGGATACGGTTGGAAAGTAAAGATCGCCGATGAAAACGGAAATGCTGTAGCAAGGGGTGAAGTTGGAGAGCTTTGTGTTAAAGGTCCCGGAGTTATGAAGTGCTACTATCATGATGAAAAGGCTACCGCAGAAACTCTCAAGGACGGCTGGCTCTTTACGGGAGATATGGCTCAAGAGGACGAGGACGGATTCATCTACCTTGTAGACCGCAAGAAAGACGTTATTATCAGCGGCGGCGAGAATCTTTACCCTGTTCAGATCGAGGATTTTCTCAGAAGCCACCCTGCTGTCAAAGACGTTGCTGTTATCGGCTTACCAGACAAGCGACTTGGTGAAATTGCTGCGGCTATCATCTCAATCAAGGAAGAATGCACCTGCACAGAAGAGGAGATAACAGCTTTTTGTCAGAAGCTTCCGAGATATAAGAGACCTCACAAGATAATCTTTGCAGATGTTCCGCGAAATCCTACAGGCAAAATTGAAAAGCCCAAGCTTCGCGAGAAATACTGCGGTGAAAGCCTTGTAGCAACACAAATTAAAAATTGATTTACAAAAATCCCTTAATTTATTTAAGGGATTTTTTGATATTTACTCTGACTAAATGCCCGAAAAACGGCAATTATATAAAAGCAGATATAAATTATTTGTATTATATAATACTAACAATAAATGTAAAGAAAAATAATAATTTCTTTGTTTTTATAGACAAACTTTATTGAAATATAGGGTATTCATATTGACAAATATCTGCCATAGTGATATTATAAATATAGTTAGATATTCCTAACGATATTTTTTGATTTTCCCGCTGTTTAAGCAGCAGATTGGAGATTTGTTATGTATTTGGAAATTGAAAAAGTAGTAGGCAGAGAAATTATGGACTCCAGAGGCAATCCTACCGTTGAGGCTGAGGTTTACCTTATTGACGGTACAGTTGCAAGAGGAACTGCTCCCAGTGGCGCTTCTACAGGCGAATTTGAGGCTTTGGAACTTCGTGATGGTGACAAGTCACGTTACCTCGGCAAGGGTGTTCAGAAGGCTGTAGAGAACATAAACACTGTAATTAATGATACAATCACAGGCATGGATGCATCAGACATCTACGCAGTAGATAAGGCTATGATCGAGGCTGACGGCACTAAGGACAAGTCAAAGCTTGGTGCAAATGCTATACTTGCAGTTTCAATTGCTGCAGCAAGAGCTGCTGCAGAGGCTCTCGGAATTCCGCTTTACAGATTCCTCGGTGGCATTCAGGGAACTAAACTTCCCGTTCCGATGATGAATATCCTCAACGGCGGTGCTCACGCTGACAGTGCAGTTGATACACAGGAATTTATGATCATGCCTGTTGGTGCTCCTACATTCAAGGAAGCTCTCAGATGGTGTGCAGAAGTGTTCCACACACTCAAGAAGCTTATCAAGGATATGGGTGACGTTACTGCTGTAGGTGATGAAGGCGGTTTTGCTCCTAACAAGCTTACAAGCGATGAGGAAGCAATCGAAAAGATTCTTGAAGCTATCAAGGTAGCAGGCTTTGAACCCGGTAAAGACTTCATGATCGCTATGGACGCAGCATCTTCTGAATGGAAGAGCGAAAAGGGTAAGGGCTTCTACAAGCAGCCTAAGAGCGGCAAGGAGTTTACTTCCGATGAGCTTATTGCACACTGGGAAGCTCTCGTTGACAAGTACCCAATCATCTCTATCGAGGACGGTCTCGATGAAGAGGACTGGGAAGGTTGGCAGAGAATGACAGCTAAAATCGGTAACAAGGTTCAGCTCGTTGGAGATGACCTCTTTGTTACAAATACAGAGAGACTCTCAAAGGGAATTTCACTTGGCGCTGGTAACTCAATTCTTATTAAGCTTAACCAGATCGGTTCTGTTTCCGAAACTCTTGAAGCTATCAAAATGGCTCATAAGGCTGGTTATACTGCAATTTCATCACACCGTTCAGGAGAGACTGCTGACACAACGATCGCGGACCTTGCAGTTGCACTTAATACTTGCCAGATTAAGACAGGCGCTCCTTCGCGTTCTGAGCGTGTTGCAAAGTACAACCAGCTTCTCAGAATTGAAGAAGAGCTTGGAAATTCCGCTGTTTATCCCGGAATAGGCGCTTTTAACGTAAAGAAGTAATCATAATAAATCAGGCTGTATGGTTATCCATACAGCCTTTTCGCTTTATATGCGGTTTTATTATAGAATAAAAACAGGGGAACTGAATGAGTTCCCCTTACTTTTTATTTTGTTCCGAAGATTCTGTCTCCTGCATCGCCAACACCCGGAACGATAAATTTATCTTCATTGAGCTTTTCGTCCATAACTCCTGTGTATATCTCTACATCAGGGTGAGCCTTTTCAAGTGCTGCAACGCCTTCGGGCGAACAGATAATGCACATAAACTTGATGTTCTTTACGCCAAGCGCTTTGAGTTCATTGATTGCCGCAACAGCAGAATTGCCTGTTGCAAGCATAGGATCAACAACTATAGCGTGTCTCTCAGCAATATCTTCCGGCATCTTTGAGTAATACTTAACAGGCTCCTTTGTATCAGGATCGCGGAAAATGCCTATATGACCGATTTTAGCGGCAGGAACAAGTGAAGTAACGCCGTCAAGCATACCGAGACCTGCGCGAAGAATCGGGATAAAAGCGAGTTTTCTGCCGGAAATCACCTTAGTTTTTGCAACTGCAAGAGGAGTCTCAAGTTCGATTTCCTTGAGCGGAAGATCTCGTGTTGCCTCATAGCAGATAAGCATAGCGATCTCAGCAACAAGTTCACGGAACTCCTTAGTACCTGTATTCTTGTCTCGGAGGAGAGAAATCTTGTGCTGAACAAGCGGGTGGTCTATAATGTGAAACTGTGACATAATTAGTACTCCTTTCGGTTATTTGTTTTCAATTTTGGTTATGAGGTCGATCCGTCTCTGGTGACGTCCGCCCTCAAATGAAGTAGTGAGGAATATTTCTGCAAGCTCAGCCGCAAGTCCGCAGCCAAGGGTTCTTGCACCCATACACATGACATTAGCGTCATTGTGAAGTCTTGTAAAGCGTGTGGAGAATGAATCGCTGCACAAAGCCGCTCTGATTCCCTTGATCTTGTTTGCGGCAATTGACATACCGATACCTGTACCGCAAATGAGTATACCTCTGGTACAATGACCTGATAAAATTTCGTGGCAGACCTTTTCTGCAACATCAGGATAATCGCAAGGTTCTCCGTCCGTGCCCATATCCAGAAAATCAAAGCCCTGAATAGAAAGCGCTTCGATAATTGCTTTTTTCATTTCAACGCCTGCGTGGTCGCAACCTATAGCTATCATAACTTTCTCCAATCGTATTAAATTAATTTGTTTTGGATCTGTATTCCAAGTCCTTTTCTGCCTTGACTTTTTGCAGATAAGAGACTTCAAGAAGTTCAGGATCTATAAGGCTCGCTGAAGCTCCGGCAAGGCATACACCTGTTGCGTTCTGCAAGCGTGACTGCGGAGGAGCAAGAGTGAATAGGGGGGAACGGTAATTATTGAAAAAATCTGTCGCACCATCACCGCAAAGAAGCGTATCTTCCTGATCAAGCGCAAGAAATTTTGAAAGCTCATCTCGGCTGATAAGTTTTTCCTCGCAAATCGGTTTTACTGTGAAACTGTCGCTCTTGTATGAACAGGTGTATACAAGTTCACCTCTTGCCTTCATAATGCTGCATATATTGCCAACAAAAGCCATATTGCTGAAAGCGAGTGCAGAAAGAGTCGAAACGCCGCAGCACTTGATGCCAAGCCCGAAACACATAGCTTTCACCGCTGCAACACCGATTCTGAGTCCGGTATATGAACCGGGACCGTTTGCAACAGCAATTGCACCTATATCGGACATCTGCTTATCGGATTTTGTAAGGATATCCTTTACCATAGGCATGATTACCTGCGAATGAGTTTTTTGCGTGTACAGAGAACTCTGAGCGAGAAAGATCTCGTTTTCTGTGTCAAAAAGGTCGGCAGAAGCGACTTTTCCCGAGGTATCAATTCCAAGCAGTAGCAAATCTTCCACCGTCCTCTATTATAATTTCGCGTTCATTTTCGCTGATATTATTAATTGTAATGTAAATCGTATTCGGGGGCAAAAATTCAGCTATATTCTCTGACCACTCGATTGCCGCCACATTTTCGTCAAAGGGATAGTCATAGAAACCTGTGGATTCAAGCCCCTCTTCGTTGCAGATTCTGTACATATCAAAGTGATAGAGTGTGATTTTCTCACCCCTGTATTCATTTACCAAAGCAAATGTAGGTGAAGTAACATGGTCTCCGATTCCAAGACCTATCGCAAGACCTCTTGTAAAGGTGGTCTTACCTGCGCCAAGTCCACCCTTATAAGCAATCATATCACCTGCATGGAGCATACTGCCGAGTTTAGCGGCTGTATCAATGGTTTCTTCAGGGGAATGCGTAATTATTTTCATGAATCGCCTCTTAGAAAAGCCCTGTGATATTGCCGTTATCGTCACAGTCGATATTCAAAGCAGCAGGAGCTTTTGGGAGTCCCGGCATTGTGAGAATGTTTCCTGTGTAAATAACTACGAAACCTGCTCCCGAGGAGAGCTTCGCGTCACGAACATTTATCTTGAAGTTTTTGGGCTTGCCGAGGAGAGTCGGATTATCAGAGAGCGAGTATTGTGTCTTGGCAATGCAAACCGGCAAATCCCAGAAACCAATGCTCTCAATTTCCTTGATAGATTTTTCAGCCTGAGGCGTAAATGTCACACCATCGGCACGATAAATCTCCTTTGCGATTATCTCGATCTTCTGTTTGATTGGAAGCTGTGTATCATAGATCTGCTTGAACTGTGATTCACTTGCAGAGCAAAGATCAATTGTTTCGCAAACCTTCTGTGCAAGGTCAATTCCGCCTTCACTACCCTTTGCAAAAACTTCGCACATAGAAACCTCAACGCCCATATCAGCACAGAAGTCCTCAACGAATTTGATTTCAGCAGGAGTATCACTTGCAAATTTGTTAATAGCAACTACAACAGGAAGATGATACTTATGCATATTTTCAATGTGGGTTCTGAGATTAACTATGCCCTTTTCCAAAGCCCACATATTCTCCTTGGCAAGATCAGTCTTTTGAACGCCTCCGTTATACTTGAGTGCCTTGATCGTAGCGACAAGCACCACGCAATCAGGAGTAAGTCCACCGTAACGGCACTTGATATCGAAAAACTTCTCAGCACCGAGGTCAGAACCGAAACCTGCCTCTGTTATGCAGTAATCACCGAGTTTGAGTGCAAGTTTTGTCGCACGAAGTGAGTTGCAGCCATGAGCGATATTTGCAAAAGGACCTCCGTGAATGAAAGCGGGATTGTTTTCGAGAGTCTGAACCAGATTAGGCTTGAGAGCGTCCTTGAGCAGAGCGGTCATAGCACCGCAAGCTCCTATTTGCTTTGCAAAAACAGGTTCGCCCTTTAAGTTATAAGCAACAAGAATATTTCCGATTCTTTCTTTAAGATCAGCGATATCAGAAGCAAGGCACAGAATAGCCATGATCTCTGACGCAACTGTGATCTGGAAACCGTCCTCGCGGGGGAAACCATTAGCCTTGCCGCCGAGAGCTACGATTATATTTCTTAGAGCACGGTCGTTCATATCAAGACAACGCTTGAAAGTAATCCTGCGCTGGTCTATCTGAAGCTCGTTACCCTGATGAATATGATTGTCTATCATAGCACAGAGGAGATTGTTTGCAGCAGTGATTGCGTGAATATCACCGGTAAAGTGAAGATTGATATCCTCCATGGGAACTACCTGAGAGTAACCACCGCCGGCAGCTCCGCCCTTCATGCCAAAAACAGGTCCGAGAGAAGGCTCGCGGAGTGCGAGGACAGACTTTTTTCCTATTTTTCGCATAGCCTCGGAAAGTCCGACGCTGACTGTTGTTTTACCCTCACCGGCAGGTGTTGGATTTATGGCAGTCACTAAAATGAGTTTGCCGTTTTCTTTATCAGCAACTTTTGAGTAAACGTCCTCGGATACCTTAGCCTTATAATGACCGTAAGGCTCAAGGTCTTCTTCATTAATACCGATATTTGCAGCGATTTCTGTTATGCGCTTCATATGAGCGCTCTGAGCGATTTCTATATCTGATAACATAAAATAATCCTCCGTTTGGAAATATAAATTTATTATAACATATTTTTCAGCCAATTGCAAGGTTTGGAGAGAATATTATCGGATAATTTAAAAAATGTTAACCCAGTGCAAGGTATTGACAAAGATATTCGGCGATGATATAATATTATTGTAATAAATATCTTCGGGGCAGGGTGTAATTCCTGACCGGCAGTAAAGCCTGCGAGCCTGAGAAGGTTGATTCGGTGCAATTCCGAAGCCGACGGTATAGTCCGGATGAAAGAAGATGATATGCGGATTTTCTGCAAGTGTATTTTCATGCCCTGATTTTCGGGGCATTTTTATTTTTCCGAAGATTTTTCAAGGAGTAAGAAATGGCTGAAAACGAATATATGCGCGAAGCAATCAAACTTGCCAAGCGTGGAATGGGATTTGTATCGCCGAATCCTATGGTCGGAACTGTGATCGTTCGCGATGGTAATATCATAGGTAAAGGCTGGCACAAAAAATACGGGCAGCTTCATGCGGAGCGCGACGCATTTGCTGACTGCGATGCAAGAGGAGTGGACTGCAAAGGTGCTGATATGTATGTGACACTTGAACCGTGCTGTCACTACGGAAAGCAGCCTCCGTGTACGGAAGCTATAGCAGAACGCGGTATAAGGCGTGTTTTTGTAGGTTCTGCCGACCCTAATCCGCTTGTCGCTAGAAAAGGTATAAAATATCTTAGAGATCACGGAATCGAAGTTACGGAGGGAGTTCTTAAAGAAGAATGTGACAGTATAAATGAAATATTCTTTCATTATATCACAACCGGACTTCCGTTCGTTACGATGAAATATGCCATGACAATTGATGGAAAAATTGCCTGCTACACAGGAAAAGCCAAGTGGGTAACAGGCGAAGAATCACGTCTTAATGCACATCGTGACCGACTTAAACACTCTGCCATTATGGCGGGGATCGGCACAGTTCTTGCAGATGACCCATTGCTGACCTGCCGACTTGAAAATGCTCGGAATCCCATACGAATTATCTGTGATTCAAGACTTAGAACCCCACTTGACAGTAACATAGTAAAAACAGCTAACGAGGTTCCAACACTTATTGTCACGGCTTGTACAAGCGATAAGACACAAGAGTATGAGAAATTTGGCTGTGAAGTAATATTATGTTCTGACGAGTCAGGAAAACAGGTTGATCTTGTAAAACTTATGAAAATTCTTGGTGAAAGAAAAATTGACAGTATTCTGCTTGAAGGCGGTTCGACCCTGAACTGGTCGGCGCTGAATTCCGGTATTGTTAATAAGGTTCAGGCATATATTGCTCCTAAGATCTTCGGCGGAAAATCAGCACCTTCACCAGTTGGCGGAATTGGTACAGATATTCCTGACAATGCCTTTATGCTTGAAGAGCCAAAGATATCACGCTTTGGCGATGATATAATGATAGAAAGCAGGGTGAAATATGTTCACGGGAATAATTGAAGAAATTGGCAAAGTTATAAGAGTTCAAAGAACTGCCGGATCATCGTTTATTGAAATTCAGGCTGAAAAGGTACTGACTGATGCACATATAGGTGACAGCATAGCTGTGAATGGAGTCTGCCTTACTGTTACAGATATGACAAACGATACATTCAGAGCCGACGTTATGAATGAAACTCTCAGCCGTTCTTCACTCGATTCACTTGTAAGCGGCAGTATGGTAAACCTTGAAAGAGCAATGGCGGCAAACGGACGCTTCGGCGGTCATATTGTTTCAGGACATATTGACGGTACAGGTATTATAACTGATGTGAAAAATGATGGCATTGCCGTATGGTACACAATTTCTGCGGAAGATTCTCTGCTTAGATATATCGTAGAGAAAGGCTCGATTGCAATCGACGGAATAAGTCTTACAGTTGCAAAAGTAACTAACAGCACATTCAGTGTTTCAATAATTCCACATACAGCAAGTGAAACCACTCTCTCAATGAAAAAAACAGGAGACATAGTGAACCTTGAAAATGATATTATCGGTAAATATGTTGAAAGGCTCATCAAGGCCTCTGAGCCTCATACAAGGTCAAGTAATATAACTATGGAATTCCTTGCAAAAAACGGATTTTAGGGAGTGTTGACACTAAGATAGTATGCAGATTTTCGAGCATAAATTTTACGTAGACAAGGCAAGAAGTCGCAGGCAGGCTGTCGCCTGTCAAGACTTTTTAACGCAGGATGCGTTAAATTTTGCCGAAAAGATGCGTTGTTAGGCTTAGTGTCAACACGACCTAATACGAAGGAGGAAAAAATATGTTTCAGTACAATACAATAGAAGAAGCTGTTCAGGCACTTAGGAACGGCGAAATTATCCTTGTGACAGATGATGAGAACCGTGAAAATGAAGGAGACATGATATGTGCCGCAGAATTTGCGACAACTGAAAATGTAAACTTCATGGCTGCTCATGCAAAGGGACTTATCTGTATGCCTATGAGTATCGAACTTTGCCAAAAACTTCATCTGCCGCAAATGGTGGATTACAACACTGATAATCACTCAACGGCATTTACCGTTTCTATCGACCATATTGATACCACGACAGGTATTTCTGCCAAGGAGCGCGGTCTTACTGCAAGAAAGTGTGTCGAAGATAACGCAAAACCAGAGGACTTTCGCCGTCCGGGTCATATGTTCCCGCTCACCGCAAAGAAAAACGGAGTACTCGAACGAGAGGGACATACAGAGGCTACCGTTGATCTTATGCGCATTGCAGGACTAAAGGAGTGCGGACTCTGCTGTGAGATCATGCGGGATGACGGAACTATGATGCGAGCAAAGGAACTTCAGGAAAAGGCTCAGGAATGGGGATTGAAGTTCATTACTATACAGTCTTTGAAAGAATATCGCAAGTGCCATGACAATCTTGTAGAACTTGTTGCAAATACGAAACTTCCAACCAAATACGGAGAATTTCGTGCGCTTGGCTATGTGAACAAGCTTAACGGAGAGCACCATGTAGCTCTTGTCAAGGGTGACATCGGTGACGGAAAAGATATTCTCTGCCGCGTACATTCAGAGTGCCTGACAGGTGATGCGTTTGGTTCGCTCAAATGCGACTGCGGTCAGCAATTTGCCTCAGCTATGACGCAAATTGAAAAAGAGGGCAGGGGAGTTCTTCTTTACATGAGGCAGGAAGGCAGAGGTATCGGACTGATAAACAAACTGCGCGCATATGAACTTCAGGATAAAGGTATGGACACGCTTGAGGCTAACATAGCGCTCGGATTTCCGGGAGATATGCGTGAATACTATATCGGTGCTCAGATTCTTCGTGATCTCGGCTGCAAAACGCTGCGTCTGCTTACAAACAATCCCGAAAAGGTCTACGGACTCAGTGGTTTCGGGATTGAAATAAAAGAACGTGTACCAATTCAGATGGACGCAACGGCATACGATCTTTTTTATTTGAAAACAAAACGTGATAAAATGGGGCACATCCTCAATTATTAATAAATTTAAAAATTCAGGAGTATTATTATGAAGATTTATGAAGGAAAGCTTATTTCAAAGGACACAAGAATCGGTATCGTGGTTGCTCGTTTCAACGAGTTTATCACTTCAAAGCTTCTTGGCGGAGCAATCGACACACTTAAAAGACATGATGTCAATGAGGATTCCATTGATGTGGCATGGGTTCCGGGAGCATTTGAGATCCCGCTTATAGCTTCAAAAATGGCAAAATCCGGCAAATATGATGCAGTTATATGTCTGGGAGCTATTATCAGGGGAAGTACATCGCATTACGATCTCGTATGCAATGAGGCTGCAAAGGGAATTGCACAGGTATCACTCCAGAGTGACATTCCTGTTATGTTTGGCGTTATCACGACAGAAAATATTGAACAGGCAATTGAGCGTGCTGGCTCTAAGGCGGGCAACAAGGGAAGTGAATGTGCTGAGGGTGCAATTGAGATGATAAACCTTATCAGAGAGATCGAGGACTAATGGTGAACCTGATTTTTGATTACGACGGAACAATACACAATTCCATGAAAACTTATGCTCCTGCATTCCGCGGAACAATGAAGTGGCTTTCGGATAATGGGTATATTGAGCATAAGGAATATGCTGACAGTGAGATAAGCTGTTGGCTTGGCTTTAATTCGACCGATATGTGGGGGAGCTTTCACCCCGAGCTTGCTCATGATATCAAGGAAAAGGCAAGAAAAATGCTGGGGGAAGATATGGCTCGCCGCGTTGAGAATGGTGAAGGCGCTTTGTTTGAAGGAGTTCCTGAGATGTTTGCACAGCTAAGAGCAAAGAATTACAGAATCATTTTCCTTAGTAATTGCCGCGTTCACTACATGGAGCGACATAAAAGAGTTTTTGGCCTCGATAAGTATTTTGACGATTTTTATTGCTGTGAGCAATATGATTTTATCCCCAAATATGAGATTTTCCGCAAAATAAAGCCTGACTATACAGGAGATTTTATCGTGATAGGCGACAGATTTCATGATATAGAAACTGCCACCAAAAATGGATTAAAGTCAATAGGCTGCGGATATGGATACGGTTCTTTGGATGAACTTTCCGCTGCGGATATAATTGTGAATTCGCCTAAGGAAATCCCAAACGCTGTAGAAAAATTAATAGGATAGCAAAAAATGCTGTACATTCTCGTACAGCATTTTTATTTTTATTAAAGTAAGAAACTGAGATCCCTATTACTTCATACCGTATTTTTTAAGTAGATTTTCGATCTTCTCGTGAGGATCAATAATTTTACCGATAGAAACATCGTGGTTGATAGCTTCAATGAAATATGCGATATACTTGGAAACATCAACCTCATGAAACCAAGGCCTGCTGAGAAGCTCAGGAGATCTGTAAGTAAGATTAGTGCCGAATACACCGCTTATTACGCCCTCTTCATAAGCCTTGTCAAACTTCTCAAGACCGTTTGTGAAAATAGCATATGTAGCATAAGTGAAGATCCTGTCTGCCTTTTTCTTCTTGAGGTTGTATGCAAGGTCAAGCATGGATTCGCCTGATGAAATGATATCATCAGCAACAAAAACATCCTTTCCCTCAACAGGATTACCAAGATACTCATGAGCGATAATCGGGTTTCTTCCGTTAACAATAGTCGAATAATCTCTTCTCTTATAGAACATACCCATATCAACGCCGAGAACAGACGCATAATACATATTTCTATTGAGTGCGCCTTCATCAGGGCTTACTACCATGAACTTTTCCTTTGTGAAGTCAATGTCCTTGATATCTCTGAACATAGCCTTGAGAACCTGATATGTAGGCATTACGTTATCAAATCCCATTAACGGAACTGCGTTCTGAACTCTTGGGTCATGTGCGTCAAAGGTTACAATATTTGAAACACCCATGGCTTCAAGTTCCTGAAGAGCACACGCACAGTCAAGAGACTCGCGATAACTTCTTCTATGCTGACGACCGCCATAGAGAATAGGCATGATAACATTTACACGGTGAGCCTTACCGCTCGCCGCCTGAATGATTCTCTTGAGATCCTGAAAATGGTCATCAGGGGACATAGAATTTTCTTTTCCAAAGTAATCATACTTAACATTATAGTTGCCAACATCGAGGATAATAAAGAGATCCTTACCTCTTACTGTAGACTTGATAAGACCCTTACCGTCACCTGAAGAAAATCTGGGGCACTCGCTCTCAACGAGGAAAGTATCAACGTTAACGCCGCCTTTGCCTGCCCAGTCAACGAGGTAATCGTCTATCTTTTTGCCGAGTTCGGTCACGCTGTTCATAGCAATAACACCGATAGGCGCAACCGTTGAATCTCTGCCGAATAAAATTTCACTTGAAGCTGTCATAAAAATATTTTCACACCGATTGGCGTGATACTCCTTTCGATTTTAATGATCCGGTCGGATGCTTATTTACAGAAAGATTCGATGTATCTTTCGATATCACCTGTAATTATCTCTTTCGCAACATCTGCATGATCAACCTCGTTTACGGCTGTTGTTTTGTTTTCAAGTTCCTTGTATACTTTGAAGAAATGTGTCATTTCATCGAAAACGTGCGCAGGGAGTTCCTGAATGTCCTTGTACATATTGTAATTTGGGTCATCAAACGGGATAGCTATGATCTTGTCGTCTCTTCTGTCGTTGTCAAGCATTCTGATAACACCGATAGGGTAACATCTTACAAGTGTCATGGGTCCCAGTTTTTCCGAACAAAGAACCAAAACATCAAGCGGGTCATTATCATCAGAATAAGTTCTTGGAATAAATCCATAGTTTGCCGGATAGTGCGTTGAAGTATGAAGGATTCGATCCATTCTTATAAGACCGGTTTCCTTATCAAGTTCATACTTGATCTTACTTCCTTTTTCAATTTCGATTACTGCAATAAAATCGTCTGGGTTGATTCTTTTTGGAGAAATCTTGTGCCAGATATTCATATATTTCCTCCGCCTCATTCCGGAAATATTAAAAATTCCGGTTATTATAAGTTATCTCTTACTAATTAAGTATACCATTTTTTGAAGATTTGTCAATATAAGCGGGAATTTTCGGCAAATGACATAAATTCTCGCTTATATCGGGCATTTTTCGCATTATTAAAGCGATTTTGTCATATATTGCTTATCTTATTTACAGCTTCGTTGAGCCAGTCTCCCTCAAAGAGCTCGACCGTACCCTGATCGCATTGTTTTGCAAGTTCAGTACAGATAGGAAGCTTCGCAAGAACAGGAATGTTATACTGCGCTGCGATTTCCTCAATGTGGCTTTCACCGTAAATATTGTGTCTCTTTCCGCAATCAGGGCATTCAAAATAGCTCATATTCTCGATGATTCCGATAATCGGAATATTCATAAGCTTCGCCATTTTTACCGCTTTTTCAACTATCATTGATACAAGTTCCTGCGGGGAAGTAACGATAACGATTCCGTCAACGGGAAGCGATTGGAAAACAGTAAGCGGAACATCGCCTGTTCCCGGAGGCATATCAACAAAAAGATAGTCGATATCTTTCCAGATAACATCTGTCCAGAACTGCTTGACAACGCCTGCGATAACAGGGCCTCTCCAGACAACAGGGTCGGACTCGTTTTCAAGCAGGAGATTTACTGACATAACATCTATTCCAAGCTTGCTCTTTACAGGAATAATTCCAAACTCGCAGGCATCAGCCTTATCGTGAACGCCAAAAGCCTTTGGAACAGACGGTCCTGTTATATCTGCATCAAGGATACCAACGTTTTTGCCGAGTCTCTTCATGGAGACTGCAAGCAGAGACGAAACTAAGGTTTTGCCTACACCGCCTTTACCGCTTACAACACCGATAACCTTTCCTATATTACTCATTTTATTAGGCTCTTCAAGCATACTCTTAGGCTGACTGTTGCAGTTGCCTGCGCTCGGACAGCTTGAGCAATTCTGAGGATTACAATTTTCGCTCATTTCTAAGCCCTCCTTAATAATATTTTCTATATTTATTATACCCCTTTTTTTTACAATAGTCAATAAACAAAGAGTAAATATCAAAAAAACCGCAGAGTAAACGTTCCCTGCGGTTTTGATATTTTTAATTTTCTCTCAGGTCCTTGCGTATGACCGTTCCTTTTGGAAATGTAATGTCACACGGAAACGAGAACTTCATCATTGCATGGTTAGCTGTTTCAATAGATTCGTCATTCTCATTGTACAGCGTATCAAGCTTTAATGTTACAGGCTTTGAAAGGGGAGCAAGAAGTTCAACGGTATCACCTGCAAAGAAACGATTACGCTGAGTACAGTACACTCTGCCGTCTCTGCAATCTTCAACAACAGCCACAACATCGTAATTGCGTATATAGCCGCTGTTTTCATAATACTGTGATTCCTGTGGTCTGCCAAAAAAGAATCCGTTAGAATATTTTCTGTGGCTGACCTTATAGACTTCGTCCTTTATCCAGTCGGGGAGTATGAAATTATCCGGATTTTTGTAATACTCATCTACAGCCATTCTATAAGCATTTGTCACAACAGCAACATAGTATGCGGATTTGGCTCTTCCCTCTATTTTAAGACTTGTTACACCGGCTTCTGCAAGCTTGTCTATGTGTTCTATCATGCACATATCCTTAGCGTTGAGAATATACGTCCCATTCTCATCTTCAAAAATCGGAAAGTATTCTCCCGGGCGTTTTTCCTCCATAAGGTGATATCCCCAGCGACAAGGCTGAGCGCACTCACCTCGGTTTGCATCACGTCCGACAAGATACTGCGACAGCAGACATCTGCCCGAAAATGAAACACACATAGCTCCGTGCACGAATACCTCGATATCAAGGTCGGAATCAGTTTTCGCACGAATTTCGGCAATTTCCTCAAGTGAAAGTTCTCTTGCAAGAACTACTCTTTTAGCGCCCATATTATAAAACTCGCGTGCAGTAGCATAATTAACTATACCCGTCTGCGTTGAGATATGTATTTCCATATCAGGAGCAAGCCGCTTTATCATCATGAGAAGTCCGACATCAGCAACTATTAAAGCGTCAACACCTGCCTCAACGGCTTCTTCAAGGAACTTTTCAAACATTGGTATCTCATTATTTCTGGGGAGCGTATTGCAGGTGAGATAAACTTTTACGCCTCGCTCATGAGCTGCGGAAACAGCTTTCACAAGCTGTTCAAAATCAAAGTTTCCGGGGGAGGAACGCATACCAAACTGCTTTCTGCCGAGATAGATCGCATCAGCACCGTAGTTGAGAGCTGCACCGAAACGTTCTTCATCACCGGCAGGAGCAAGAACTTCAAGATTCTGCATTATTGTTCCTCCTTAATTCTCTGTATCATCAGCAGTAGCTTCTGCTGCTTTCTGTTCAGCGTACTGTTCTTCTACTATAGCCTGATTAGCTTCATGTTCTTCAAGTGTCTCTGAGAAATATGTCTGTCCTGTATTAATGTTTGCAATAAAGTAGAAGTATGGCGACTGGAAGTTAGCCAAAACAGCATCAATCGCTTCAAGACCCGGGTTGCAGATAGCTCCGGGGGGGAGACCTGCTCCCTTGTATGTGTCATAAGCATCAATTATTGTTTCGTCATAAACTTCCATATGTGGCTTAATTACGTCATTTGCGTAGTTACTTGTAGGATCTGACTGGAGAAGTGGGAATATATCCTGATTGTTGTATCTGTTCCAGAAAACAGAGGCAACAAGTGTCATTGTATCGACTGAAGCTGCTTCTTTCTGAACGATCGAGGCAAATGTAATGAGCTGGTCAAGAGAGAGTCCAAGCTTTTCCATTTGAGCATATCTTTCGTCAGTCATCTTGGAATTGAAGTTGTTGTAGATTTTCTGACAAACCTGCTCGGGATCCATATTGCTATAGAAGTAATAAGTATCAGGGAACACATAGCCTTCCATTCTGTTGAATTTCAAACTTGTATCCACAGGCAGTCTTTGCTCAAATTCAAATCCATATCCGCCTGAATTGAAGTAGAATATGAAGTCCTCTGCCGAGCAAACTCCGTTTTCTTCAAGAATGTTCGCAGCGTCGTAAATCGTAATACCTTCGGGGAAAGTAACTTCGACAGTTTCCTTTTCCTCCTCCTCGTAATCTGTAAGCTTTGAAATGATAGTTTCATAAGCCATATTAGGACTGAGAAAATGCTCGCCCGCAATATAGGTATCGTTAGATTTTCTGAGCTTCATAAACAGCTTAAAGCATTCGGGCGACTTGATGATTCCTTCTTCATGAAGCATCTGAGCAATCTGATCGGTAGTTTCACCCTCCTGAACCACGATAAGGTGCGTTGTGTCTCCTTTTCCAATACCAAGCATATCCTTGCCGAATGCAATTATCACAAGCGATAAGCATATTGATACAGCGAAAATAAATACTGTAAGAATAAGTACGCCCGGAAGTCTGTTTCTTTTCCTCTTTCTTTTTCTTTTTTTACCTTTTGGAGGAATGGTTGACGCAGGACGTACATTTCTCTGCGGTGTCTCAATACTTGGTTCTTCCTCAATTTCTGCGTGAGAAACAGGCTGCGTTGATGAAACAGGGTCGGGAACTTGCTGAGTTTCCTCAATTGCGGGATCATCAATAAAATTTGTTTCAGTAATAGTTTCCTGTTCAGCAGGTTCTTCCGGTTGAGTACTCCTTGAATCAAGCTCGTTAAGTATGTCATTAATAACGTCATTGTTTTTGTTATCAGGCATTACACAGTACCGTCCTTTCTTCGGTTACAATATAATTAACTGCAATGTCGTGTTCTCCGATGGGCAGCTTATCAGTAATAACAGCCTCATAAGCCAAGGCTGTTTTAATAATATACGGGTGAGAAGCCAAAAATCTGTCATAAAAACCGCCTCCGTAACCGAGCCGTGCTCCACTTTCTGCGAACGCAAGTCCGGGCACAATACACACGGTTTTGTCCGTGACAGTTGGCTGGGACAGGGAAGTATCAGGCTCACATATCCCGTAAGCACCGCTTTTCAGCTCGTCCAACGACTTTATACAATGAAAAGTCATGTTGCCTTCACTCTGACATTTTGGAAAAGCTACCGTTTTGCCTTGACTAAGCAGTACTTCCGATATTTTCCCTGTGTCAGGCTCAGAGCCAAATGAAGCAAATAGCAGAACAGTATCTGCTTCAGTGATTTTTCTCTCGGAGAGCAGCCTTGCTGCGATCAATGTATCTTTTTCCTGACTTTTGGCAGATTTCCTTACAGAAGAAAAATACTTGCGAAGTTCCTTTTTATCGTACATATCAATCGCAGAGAATAGCGGCACGGAGTTTATCGCTCTCAGCCTTTGAAACTGCCTTTTCTACGAGTTTCAATCCAAAATCTACAGCAACACCTGCTCCGCGAGCAGTAACATAGATATCGTCCTCTGCAACGGAAGTATTGCCGATAACCGCACCCTCAAGCTGAGGCTCAAATCCCTCATAGCAAACCGCGGTTTTGCCGTTAAGCAATCCCTTATGACCGAGAATCAACGGAGCAGCACAAATTGCGCCGATAAACTTTCTGTTTTTAACACAATAGTCAATTGCAAACTGAACGTACTCTGACTTTTCCAGATTAATGGTTCCCGGCATACCTCCAGGGAGAACTATCATTTCAAGCTCATCATTGAGTGAGATTTCCTCAGCAGTAATATCTGCTGTTACCGGTATTCCATGTGAACCCTTTATAGTCTTATTTCCTACACCGACAGTAATAACATTTCTGCCGCTTCTTCTGAGAAGATCAATAGGTGCAATAGCTTCGGTTTCTTCAAAGCCCTCTGCAAGAAAAACATAGATCATGGTATTTATCCTTTCATTTAAAAATTACAGTATATTTGTCAAGAAGAAAAGCCGGACGATAAGAAAGCTTTGATTTGCGCAATCCCTCTATTCCGAGATCTTCTTCGCGATTTATATATTTATATCCGCTGGCGGCGGATCGTGCAAACAGGTTGTTGATACCTGCGTATATTCCGCTGTACTGAGTGTCAGCCTTTTCAATATGAACACAGAATGTGTCAGAATTTATACCCTCACCAATTGTGAAAGCTGCAATCTTGCCATTTATTCTTATGATGCCGCCCGATAGTCCAAGCTGCTCAAAATAATTGAAAAAAGTGTGTATTGCATACTGCTCAGCAACAAATGAATGGTCGTTTTGCGAGGATTTTTCATTGTATGCCAATGCGCTGAATGTAATACAGTCGTCAAAATCCTTTTCGGTGATAGAACTATACTCATAATTCAGTTCATTAAAACGTGCAAGATGATTTCGCTTGCCATGGTACTTTTTTCCTGCAAGTTCTATCAAATCAACTGAATTATATATATAATCACTGTCATCACGGTCAAAAGAATATGAGAAACTTTCGCCGTAAGTTTCTTTGAACCATTCAAGCGATGATTCGGTAAGACCCGTAATTTTAAGCGGCTTTCCAAGTGAATCAGTATATTTTCTCATTTCGGCTATGAGTTCACTCAAATCGCCTTTTCCCGACGGAAAAGTAAATGCGGGAATCATGTCACTCGTATCAAATGCACAGGAGATGTAAAAATCCTTAAAGAAAGTAATTTTAGAGTCAGCCAATCTTCTCCATGCCATATTGTTGGCAAAGGAGTATTCGCAGCCTCTGAAATCCGAAGCTCTCAAAGCAGCGGTTATTCTCTCTTTATCAGATATCTGGATCTCTCTGAATTCCAGCATATAATTCCTCCGTTTACATATTATTGGTCAGCAGAAGTACTTCCTTTGATTTTATTGTAATGATCTTTAACTTCCTGCATTTTACCACATGACATTTTTCCCTCGGGACATTTACCCTCAGCAACGCACGAAGGCCCTGCATGGGAAAAGATGTGCGGAGCAACTTCAAGGCAAAGCCTTAGCATTTCTTCGGCTACTGTGCGGATTTCCCATTGAGCTCTTCGACAGCAGCGATGGCGGAAAAAGTTAAAGAGCGAACGTACATTCATTGTTACTACAATTTTAGTTTCACAAGCATTCGGAAGCAAAAAGCGTGCATCTTCGCAAGCAAGTTTTTTTGCTTTTGAAACTGCGTTCTTTTCATCAAGCCCTTCCGAAACAAGTTCAGCCGTGTGTTTTTTTGTCAGGATATCCGCAATTTTTTCATAACTCTGCGAGATTTCCTGCATAATTCTGTCAAATTCAGTTTTTGCCTCGGGAATGGCTTCAATATCAGGCGGAGTTATGAAATCAAATCCGTTTTCATTTACATAGCGCTGACTTTTCTGTGAGTATGAGGCAATACGATGTCTTACAAGCTGATGAGAACAGGCACGCGAAATGCCTTCGATCCCAAAAGTAAAGGAAACGTGTTCCATTACGCTTTCATGCCCGATAGAAACGAGCATATCAATAAAGCTTTCAATTTTATCTTCAGTAAGTCCCTTGCGGAGAGAATCAATATCGCTGCTGGAATAGCAAAGCTTAGCAGCAGTAGCGACAAGCTTTTCCGGTTCAGGAGTATGTGCAATGAGATCTACTTTAATCATCATCGTACCTCCTCGTGTTTTATTGCATATATTTTTATTTTACCATTTCTGAAGTATTAAGTCAAGGCAAACATAAAAATAAATTTGGGTATCTTGAAAAAACATCAATATTTGTATTGCCATTTTATTAATTTTGTGGTATAATAAATGCATTATTATTAATTTGGAGCGGTAAATAGTTGGACTAACGCTTCAAAAGGAGGAAAACATGGAAAAAAGAAACTCATTTTCCAGTTCGCTGGGCTTTGTGCTCGCGGCTGCTGGAAGTGCGGTGGGACTGGGCAACATCTGGCGTTTCCCTTATCTTGCTGCAAAGGACGGAGGAGGTCTGTTCCTTGCCATTTACATTGTACTTGCCCTCACATTCGGCTTTACAATGATAGTGACTGAAACCGCTATAGGAAGAAAGACCAAGCAAAGCGCGCTCACAGCTTATGGAGCTATTCACAAAAAATCAAAGTGGATTGGTGTATTTGCGTGCCTTGTTCCGTTTATGATACTGCCTTATTATTGTATTATAGGCGGTTGGGTTCTCAAGTATACAGTAGCATTTATAAGCGGCAATGGTGTAGCTGCCGCTCAGGACGGATATTTTACGGGATTTATTACTGACACATTTCCACCTATAATTTTTGACGTTATTTTTCTTGCTGCTACAGCATTTGTAATTTTCCTTGGTGTAAATAAGGGTATCGAATCTCTTTCAAAAATTCTTATGCCCATACTTCTTATAATGGTAATCGGAATTTCAATTTTCTCACTTACTATTAAAAGCGGTGAGCACTCCGGTCTTGACGGACTCAAAGTTTATCTTGTTCCTGATTTTTCAGGTATTACTTTAAAGGCACTCTTTATTACGATTATGGACGCTATGGGTCAGCTATTTTACAGTATAAGTGTTGCCATGGGTATTATGGTAACATATGGCTCGTACTTCAAGGATGACAGCAACCTCGTAAAATCGGTAAACAGAATTGAGATCTTTGATACGGTCGTAGCTTTTCTCGCAGGCGTAATGATCATTCCGGCAGTTTATGTTTTCTTTGGAAAAGAGGGAATGAATGCAGGCCCCGGACTCATGTTCGTATCGCTTCCGAAGGTATTTGCTGAAATGGGAGCAATCGGTAACGTTATCGGTGCTGTATTCTTTATCATGGTACTTCTTGCTGCTCTCACCAGTGCAATGTCAGTGCTTGAAGCGGTTGTTGCAAGCCTTATCGATACATTCGGCTGGAGCAGAAGAAAGGCAACTATCACCGAATCATTAGTTGCTCTTGTGATCGGTATCGTTATATGCCTTGGATATAATAAGTTCTACTTTGAAGTATCACTCCCGAATGCTGCTCACGGAGAAAAAGGACAGATGCTTGATATTATGGACTATGTAAGCAATAACATTCTCATGCCTATAGTTGCTATCGGAACCTGTATTCTTGTAGGCTGGATTGTAAAGCCTAAAACAATAATTGATGAAGCAACAAAAAACGGCGAAAAATTTGCTCGTAAAGGTATTTACGTTGTTATGATAAAGTATGTTTCACCTGTGCTTCTTCTCTTCTTGCTCCTTGGTGCGTTAGGCTTGTTTAATAAGGTGATGTGATGAGAAAAAAAGACTTCCTGAATGGTCTCGTACAAGGTATCCCTATTGCTTTGGGATACCTGTCCGTTTCCTTTGGCTTTGGCATTATGGCAGTCAGAGCGGGGCTTTCTGTTACAGATGCCTCGCTTATTTCTTTGCTTAATGTAACTTCCGCGGGACAGGCTGCGGGCGTTGATATAATTGCTTCAAATGGCACGATCATAGAAATGATACTTGTTCAGCTTACAATTAATATAAGGTATGCTCTCATGGCTCTGTCTCTTTCGCAAAAACTCGACAGCAGCTTTACATTTCCAAAACGATTGATCGCAGCTTACGGCATAACAGATGAAATTTTCGGACTTTGTATCGCTCAAAAGGGGAGACTAAGACCGTTCATAGTGTACGGAATAATCTTTATATCCGTCCTTGGTTGGGTTCTCGGTACATTCCTGGGAGCTGCTGCAGGAGAAATACTTCCTAAGTCTATTACGACTGCACTCGGCATAATACTCTACGGAATGTTCATAGCTATAATAATTCCGCCGTCACGCAAGTCAAAAAACGTGCTTTTCGTCGTTATACTTGCTGCAATTTGCAGTATCTTGTTCAAATTCCTGCTTCCAATGATCTCATCGGGATTCAGCGTAATTATCTGTGCAATAGTTTCTTCGGTAATAAGCGCAATAGTATTTCCAAAGGAGGACGTTGAAACATGAGCATAGCAATTTACATAGCTGTTATGGCAGGAGTAACATATCTTATCCGAGTTATTCCGTTTGCTTTTTTCAGAAAACAAATAACTTCAAAATTTTTAAACAGCCTGCTCTATTACATTCCTTATGCTGTTTTGAGTGCAATGACATTTCCTGCTATCTTCTATAGCACAGGAAATACCATTACCGCTTCGATCGGTACGGCGATCGCATTGGTACTCGCATACTTCGACTTACCATTGATCGTTGTTGCTCTATCTGCCTCACTGGCAGCATGGATAAGCGGATTAATTATCCTATAAATGCAAAAAGACCTGCCGCGTTATGCAGCAGGTCTTTAATATTACTTATTTCTCTTAGCTTCGATTTCAGCAAGAGCATCCTTGCGTGAAAGATTCATTCTGCCCTGACGGTCAAATTCGAGTACCTTAACTACGATCTCATCGCCTACAGAAACAACATCTTCAACCTTTTCCACTCTCTGCTTATCAAGCTTAGAGATGTGAACAAGACCTTCAACGCCGGGAACTATCTCAACAAATGCGCCGATTTCGATGATTTTTACAACCTTGCCTCTGTAAATTGCACCAACTTCAGCTCCATTAGCGATAGTATTTACGATCTGGAGTGCTTTCTTTGCACCATTGCCGTCAATACCGCTGATGAATACATTACCATCATCGTTGATGTCAATCTTTACGTTGCAGTCAGCAGATATCTTCTGGATAACCTTGCCGCCTGAACCGATAACTTCACGTATCTTGTCTGTCGGAACCTTTGTCTGGAGCATCTTGGGAGCATACTCGTTAACTTCTTCTCTTGCATGAGGAATAGCCTTGAGCATAATATCATCGAGAATGTGAATACGAGCCTTTCTTGTCTTTTCAAAAGCTTCCTTAATAATTGCAGGAGTAAGTCCGTCAACCTTGATATCCACCTGAATAGCTGTGATACCCTTATGAGTACCGCCAACCTTGAAGTCCATATCGCCAAAGAAGTCCTCAAGACCCTGAATGTCAACCATTGTCATGAAGTCATCACTGTCGGGGAGAGTGATAAGTCCGCAGGAGATTCCGGCAACAGGAGCCTTGATCGGAACTCCGGCATCCATAAGTGCGAGTGTGGAGCCACAAATCGAACCCTGAGAAGTAGAACCGTTAGAAGAAAGAACCTCGGAAACAAGTCTCATAGCGTAGGGAAATTCCTCAACAGGGGGAATTACAGGAGCAAGTGCTCTCTCAGCAAGTGCGCCATGACCGATCTCACGTCTTCCGGGGCCTCTGCTGGGCTTGGTTTCACCTACAGAATAGCTCGGGAAATTGTACTGGTGCATATATCTCTTTGTTTCTTCCTCGTCAAGTCCGTCGAGCTTCTGTGCATCACTTACAGGGCCGAGGGTTGCAATTGTAAGAACCTGTGTCTGACCTCTTGTAAAGAGTCCGGAGCCGTGAACGCGGGGGAGAACACCTACTTCTGCAGCAAGGGGACGAATTTCATCAATACCTCTGCCGTCAACACGCTTACCCTCATAGAGCCATGCACGAACGATCTTTTTCTGAAGCTTGTATATGCACTCATCGATCATAGCAATCTGTTCAGGGTAAACCTCATCGAACTTAGCGTGTATATCATCAACAATGGGAGCAAGTCTCTCGTCACGAACATTCTTATCGTTTGTGTCAAGAGCGAATTTAACGCGGTCTGAAGCGAATTCCTCAATAGCGTCAAACATATCGTGGTCTACTTCCTGAGATTCAAAAGCAAACTTGGGCTTGCCAATCTGAGCACGAATATCGCTGATGAAAGCGACCATCTTCTTGATCTCCTCATGACCCTTGAGAATAGCCTCAAGCATTGTGTCCTCGGGGACTTCGTTTGCACCTGCTTCAATCATAACTATCTTTTCAGCAGTACCTGCAACTGTAAGTGTGAGATCTGTCTTAGCGCGCTGTTCAAGTGTAGGATTGAGGACTATTTCACCGTCAACAAGACCAACATTTATTCCTGCGATAGGGCCATTCCACGGGATATCGGAGATTGAAATTGCAATTGATGTAGCGATCATGCCTGCAATTTCGGGTGAGTTATCAGGCTCTACAGCAAGGACAGTCATAACAACTGAAACATCATTTCTCATATCCTTGGGGAAGAGGGGACGAATAGGTCTGTCTACGCAGCGAGAAGTAAGGATAGCCTTTTCAGTAGGCTTGCCCTCTCTTTTTGTGAAAGAGCCGGGAATCTTGCCAACGGAATAGAGTCTCTCCTCGTAGTCAACTGAAAGCGGGAAGAAGTCAACGCCTTCTCTGGGCTTTTTACTTGCAGTAACATTAGCCATTACAACGGTTTCACCGTAGCGAACCCAGCATGAACCGTTTGCAAGTCCGCAGGTTTTGCCTGTTTCTACAACGAGAGGTCTGCCGGCATATGTGGTTTCAAAAGTTCTGTATTTTTCAAACATAAAAAATCCTCCGTTTTAAAATTTGCTATCAGTTCGGAGATTTTAGAAGTTAGAGGCAAGAAGTAAGCAGTTATCTTACTGCTTGCCTCTGACTTCTAATCTCTGACCGCTGATAGACTTAAAGGCAGAAGGGTAGAACCCCCACTGCCTTAAGGTTAATGAAATTACTTACGAAGACCGAGCTTCTCAACGATAGCACGATATCTGTTGATATCCTTCTTCTTGAGATAGCCGAGGAGATTACGTCTGTGACCAACCATCTTGAGAAGACCTCTTCTTGAGTGATGATCGTTCTTGTGAGACTTGAGATGTTCAGTAAGGTCGTTGATTCTTCTTGTAAGAATAGCGATCTGAACTTCAGGGGATCCTGTGTCGTTTTCGTGAGTTCTGTTAGCTTCGATAACAGCAGTCTTTTCATCCTTCAATAACATTTGAAGCACCTCTTAATAAAATATTCCGTTAACTTAGATTAGGGTGGAAATCGAGGACTTGCCCATGTCCAAGTACACGGTGATAATATTATATCACATTATTTCCCGCTTGTAAAGTGCTTTTTCGCAATTTCAGGAAAATATTTTTGCAGTTTTCAGGTTTATAATTTTTACCGCAGGTGTTTCTTTAGAAAATATGGTTGACTATTGTATATATTTGTGGTAAAATATAATTATACTTATGATTATGGACAGGAGGCTGTAAATATGAAATCAGATGAAATCAATTATGTCTGGACGGATAAGAAAAGAACTCTTTTTGGACTTCCTCTGTCATTTACCCGTTATTTCCTTACAGAAACGAAGTTTATTACGAGAACGGGTTTCCTCAGCGTTGAAGAGGACGAGATAGATTTGTATAAGATCATAGATAAAAAAATGCGTAAGCCTTTTTTGCAGCGTATCTTCGGCTGCGGTACTATTATTATATATAGTAAGGACGCGGACACTCCCTCCAAGGAGGTTCACGCCATAAAACACGTTCGTCAGGTTTCAGAGCTTATCGATACATATCTCAACAAAATGCGCGATAAGTACGGCATCCGTGGCAGAGATATGATGGGATCCCATGACGGACACGATCATTATGATGATATCGGCGATCCCGATGATCCATTCAATGATGAATTTTAATTTCGGGGAGACTAAGCAGAATGATATCCTTTATAGTAGAAAAACAATCCTGTTGGGACAGACTCAAAGCTGAAAAAAGACCGATTTTCATTTACGGAATGGGTGACGGCGCATTGAAGATAATGTCTGTTTTCAAGCAGCGTAATATCACAGTTTCGGGAATTTTTGCAAGTGATGACTTTGTGCGCGGTCACTCCTTTGAAGGTTTCAAGGTTCATAAGCTTTCCGAAATTGAGGAAATGGTAAACGACTTTGTTGTAGTGCTTGCTTTTGCGGCAGGTTATCAGGAAATCGTTGACAAAATACAAGATATTGCTTCAAGACACACACTTTATGTACCTGATGTTCCTGTTGTCGGCAATGGATTGTTTACTTATGAATACTGCATGGAAAATGCCGAAAAGATACAGCAGGTTTATGATATGCTCGCTGACGACTATTCCAGAAAAGTCTACGCCAACATCATAAATTTCAAAATCAGTGGAAAAATCGAATACCTTTCAGCCGTAACCACTCCCAAGTCGGAGATCTATAAAAAAATCATAAAACCCGGACTAAATGAAGTTTATGTCGACCTTGGAGCATATAACGGTGATACGATAAAAGAGATGCTCGAATTCACCCATGGAAAATATGCTGCAATTTACGCACTCGAACCTGATAAGAAGAATTTCAAGAAACTCTCAAAGTTTGTAAGCGGAATGCCTCATGTATTTGCCTATAATGCCGCTGCTTGGTGTGTTGATTCCGAGCTTCCGTTTGCTGCAAAAGCAGGCAGGCAGTCGGCAATAACGGCAGGTTCAGAAACAATGGTTTCAGCTTTGTCTGTGGACAATATCCTTGGTGAACGCCCTGCCACTATCATTAAAATGGACGTTGAAGGCTTTGAACGCGAAGCAATATGGGGTTCAGCTCTCACTATTTCGCATCATACGCCAAAACTCATGGTTTCGCTTTACCATCGCAACGAGGATATTTTTGAACTTCCGCTTCTGATAAGAAAACTCAATCCAAGCTACAAATTCTACATAAGACATCAGTTGTATATTCCGGCGTGGGAAACCAATCTCTATACAACACTATAATAATAAAAATCAGCGGCAGTCAGTTGACTGCCGCTTTTCCTTTTTGTTATATTAACTTTCTCTCGTCACAGTATTCGCACTCAAGAAGTGTATCATCTCCGCTTGAACGGAAACTCTTCGGGAGATACTCCTCGTGGTTTGTAATACATCTTGGATTATCGCAGCGAACACCGGGATAAATTTTGCCTTTAAGTGTTTCTGAAGGCTTTTTCTCTTCGAGAATAGTCTTAATGAGTGCCATTCTGACGTACATTCCGTATTTAGCCTGCTTGAAGTACATCGCTCTTGCGTCATCATCAACATCTATTGTGATTTCATCAACTCTCGGCAGAGGATGCATAACGATCATATCCTTTTTAGCACTCTGCATTTTGATACGATCAAGGACATAAGTGTCCTTTTGCGCGAGGTACTCCTCTTCGCTTGCGAAGCGCTCCTGCTGAATACGTGTCATATAGAGAACATCAAGTTTGCCAATAGCTTCTTCAAGAGTGTTAACTTCCTCAAAGGTGCTGCCGTTTGCCTTGATTATATCCTTTATGTATGCAGGCATTCCAAGCTCGGAAGTTGAAATGAAAACAAATTTATTGTTTTCAAAACGTGACAATGCCTTGCAAAGAGAGTGAACGGTTCTTCCGTTGACAAGATCTCCGCACATACCTATTGTAAGACCTGAAAGCGTTTTTTTCTCGATTTTAAGCGTAAGCAGATCGGTGAGGGTCTGAGTAGGGTGGAGGTGTCCGCCGTCTCCGGCATTGATAACCGGACAGTCAGTCGTGAGTGAAGCAGCCTTTGCAGCACCTGCGATAGGGTGACGGATTACGAGAACATCAGCATAATTGCTCACGATTTTTGTCGTGTCCTTGATCGTTTCGCCCTTTGAAACAGATGAATTTGCCGGATTATCAAATCCGATAATACGTCCGCCAAGACGAAGCATAGCGGTCTGGAAAGACATCTGTGTGCGGGTTGATGGCTCATAGAATAGTGTGGCCATGATCTTGCCGTCACATTCATGGGCATAAGCCGCAGGATTTTTGTAAATATTTTCACCAAGTTCAACGATTTTAGTCCACCACGATACAGGGTAGTCACTCAAATCAATAAGGTGCTGATACTCTGAATACATATTTAACCTCCTGAAAATGTTTTATAATATGAAAAGCTTTTAAAAAGCAAATTCATCAGTATTTTCCGTTGTTTTCAAAATATACCTTATACCATACAAGGAATATATAGACCGTCCAGATTTTACGGCTGTTATCAGCCTTTCCGGATCTATGGTCATCAAGCAGTTTTATAAGCGGAGCAGTATTAAAGAATTGCTTAGAACTCTGACTTTCAAAAGCACTGCGGACAACATTATAGTATTTATCTTCTCTCAGCCATACACGAATGGGTACAGGGAAACCAAGCTTTTTCTTTGCAGCAGTTTGCGCAGTCTGCTTAGGTGTATCTTTTTTGGCAGCAAGACGCATAGCGTACTTTGTAATATACTTTGTTTCCTCAGTACTCTTATCATGAGTAACGCGGTATTTCGTAGGAATTCTCTCAGCGACCTTCATTACTTCCTTATCAAGGAAGGGAACTCTCAATTCAAGAGAATTCGCCATACTCATTTTATCCGCTTTAAGCAGAATGTCACCTGCCATCCAAAGGTGCAGATCAAGATACTGCATTTTTGTTACATCATCTTTTGATTTTACATTATCATAAAATGGCTTTGTGATCGACATAGGGTCAGGAGCGGAAGTCTTGATTTTCAGCAGAGACTTTCTCTCACTTGGAGTAAACATATAGGCATTTCCTATGAAACGTTCCTCAACTGTTTTGCCTTTGCGAACAAAGAAGTTAACTCCGCGCTTTGCAGGAAGTTTTGAAGCAATATTTCCGACAGCGCGCTTAAATGATCTCGGAAGCTTGTCGTAAACAGTTCCGTCTGGATCGCTGTAAACATTATAACCGCCGAATATTTCATCTGCGCCCTCTCCTGAAAGTACTACTTTTAACTTTTCGGAAGCTATATTGCAGACAAAGTAGAGCGCAACAGCGGCAGGATCTGCAAGCGGTTCGTCCATATGATACTGGATCATTGAAAGGCTTCCCCAGTACTCATCAGGGGAAATAACCTTGCTCGTGTTTTCCTTGCCTATAGCCTTGGAGAAACGTTTTGCCCAACCAATTTCGTTGTATTTTTCATCTTTGCCGAAGCCAACGGTAAATGTCTTATCAACATCAGCCACGGCAGCAACGTAACTCGAATCAACTCCACTTGAAAGGAAAGAACCTACTTCAACATCAGCGATTTTATGAGCTTCAACCGAATCATGGAAAGTATCGGAAATATTTTCCACGCATTCGTCAAGCGTAAGCGAGTTGTCAGCGTTAAAATGAACGTCCCAATACCGTTTCATTTCAAAATTACCCTTACTGTATTTAAAATAATGTGCAGGCGGAAGTTTGTAAACATTTTTAAAGAAAGTTTCGTTAGTAGGGGAGTACTGGAAGGTGAGATAGCTTTCCAGTACAGAAGTATTGAGTTCTTTCTTAAAAGCAGGGTGTTCGAGAAAACTTTTTATTTCCGAGCCGAACATATAAGTGCCGCCCATTTTGGCATAATACATCGGCTTTATGCCAAAAAAGTCACGCGCTCCGAAAAGTTCTTCCTTGTTTTTGTCCCAGATAAGGAACGAAAACATTCCTCTGAGCTTAGCAAGAAGCTTTTCGCCGTATTCTTTGTAACCATACAGAAGAACTTCCGTATCTGTTTTAGAGCGGAATTTGTAGCCTGCTTCAAGCAACTGCTTACGAAGCGGCTGATAATTGTAAATTTCTCCGTTAAATGCAATGACGAGTGAGCCGTCATCGCTGATGATCGGCTGGTCACCCTGAGAACTTACATCAATGATGCTAAGTCTGCGATGACCAAGAGCAATCTTATCATCGACATATTTACCCTCAGCGTCAGGTCCTCTATGCTTGATGCGATCCATCATTCTTCCGAGAACTTCGCTTGAATTATCAATATCGTTTGTAAAACCGACAATTCCGCACATAAAAACACTACCTTCCGTAAAGCTTATAAACTTATACCTAAAATATTATACTACACTTTTTTCAAATTTGCAACACATTTACTCTAATTTAATAAAAAAACTATTCCTTGTGAGTATCTGATTTAATATTAGAAAGGGGATTGCTTTCTACAGCGTTGCGTACATCATCATTACTGAGATGAGTATAGATTTCAGTAGTGGAAACATTAGCGTGTCCCAAGAGTTCTTTTAAAGTAAGCACGTCAGCATCACCGTATTGATACATCAGTGTAGCTGCTGTATGGCGCAGCTTATGAGTAGTTATGCCTTTTCCGTCAAGTCCTGCGGCTGTCAGTGTATCTTCCACTATCTGCTGAACCCGTCGCTTGGATATTCTTTTGTTTTGATTGCTTATGAATAGTGCAGGTTCAGCAGCGGCTTTCGGATTGTTGGTTCTTATTTCGAGATAGTCATTAAGCGCACTAACGCAAGCGGAATTAAGGTAAACCATTCGTTCCTTATTGCCTTTGCCCAAAACTTTTAATTTATTATCGTAGAAGTCAATATCTTTTATATTGATTCCGACAAGCTCGCTAAGTCGCATTCCGCAATTCAGAAATAACGTTATAATGCAGTAATTACGCTTTGATTCGCTCTTATCTGACGCTTGGAGAAGCCTCATGCTGTCGTTTAAGTTAAGAAACTTCGGTAATGACTTCTTAGGAGTCGGCACATCTAAATCCTGTGCAGGATTGCTGTCGATAACTTTCAAAACCTTATGCAGATATTTGAAAAAGCTACGCAACGATGAAACTTTTCTATATCTGGCACGATCTGCGTTTTTCCGCTCATCTGATGCATAGTATATGAAACTATAGATATCAGACACGGAAATTTTCTTTAGCTCCGATATAGTCATTGAAGATATATCCGCATCATCTATACATATGTCATGTGTGTTTGCGTATATGTATTTTAAGAATAGTCTTATATCAAGATAATATTCTTCAATAGTCCGTTCAGACAGCATTTGCACAATTTTAATGTGCACAAGGTAATCATTCAGAAATTCCGGATTTTCTTTATTATTGTAGTTATTCATCATACTCCGCTCCCGCAGATTCAAGCTGGTCATATCCCAAATCACTTAGTGTTTGTTTAATAACATTTGTATCTCCATATGTTCTTATAACATTATATCCGGCGGTAGAAAGAGCATTATTTACAAATTCATCTCTTTTTTGTCTGTCGCTTCTTTGATGTGAATAATCATCTAATTCTATTAATGCAACTATTCTCATATTATCAGAAATTGCAAAATCAATGTGTTTCGATTTTATCTTTCCAAACAGTGCCCACCATTCTTTACCTTTAATATCATCATTTATTTCAATCAAGTCTGCAAGCCTGATTTTGGCAAGTATCTGCAAGTTGAGTGGCTCAGTTACGGCTTTTAACTTATTATAAAAATAATATTCGTTTTTGGTAAGCAGATACTTAGAGTGAAATGGATATTCATCATGATAATTATTTCCATAATTATCATGATCTTCTTCATCTCTGCTATTTTTTTTCTTTACCAAAAGATACTCGATTATCATTACTAAAATTACAGCTATAAAAACTACCATTATATTCATGACTAAAACTCCTTGATATTATCGTATTAAGAAATCTTATCCAAAGTTTCACCAAACTTACATTTGGTGAAACTTTACTTGATTTCCCTTTTCACTTAGTATACCATGATTTTCTATAATTTTCAAGTATATTCGCAAGAGATAAAAATCCCCAACAATTTATGCTGAGGATTTTTACGATATCTTTACTTTTCGTTTGCAAGTACATATTTTTTATACATAACTCCGTATATTACGATCAACGAAATTCCAAGAACAGCCATAGCAGTTTGCACAGCAATAAAGGCTTCTGTAAATTCATACATCATACTTGTATAAGCTGTAAAGACCTGCTGCTGTTTTATTGAGAACGAATCATAGTACTTGGTCACGGCGAGATAAACAGAAGGTGTCAGGCCTAAAATTGCCGATATGAGTGCAGATGTTCCTGCCCAATAGTACACAACGAGTTTGTTTTTTAAATTTATTAAAAGCAGCAATACAATCAATACTACATCAGTTGTAGCCAAAGCAATTGTAAGCGGTGTTTTGAATCTGTAAAGCTTTGACAGTTTTGACAGAACTCCATGGTTGTCCAGCGCTGAAAGCTTATACACATCGCAGTAAGATGAAATCGTGCTATAAGCTCCATCTATGGTTTCGGCAAGTTTCTGATCATAGATCTCGTCTTTTGCATGACCTGATTCGTCCGCATAATTACTGAAGAAATCTTCGATACTCTTTTCAAGCTGATCGTTCTCAACACGTTTAACCTGCATTTTTTCGCCTGACTCAAGTGATTTAAATCCGGCATTTATATAACTTTCTTCTACAGAAATAATATAATCTTCTGAAATTGCATCCATATAGACTTCCGCCGGAATTCCGGTAGAATTATATTTACTTTTATAATTCTTTTCAATTTCAGTATATATGCCTTTTTCAAGAGCGTTCTTTTTGGCAAGACTTATGCAACTATTTGCGTTGATATTTATATCTGTAAGGGCTATTACCGCTGTTCCGATAAATGTGAACACAAGAACGATCGATATCAGTAAAGAGGGGAGATATGAACTGATTTTTTTCATTTTGACTCCTCCCCTGTTTTGTTATAAAATTTACTTTCTGTAATTTCGCATACAACACCTACGCGCTTGTCCGAAGTTCCGAAAACATCTTTCTGACAAGTGTACAGTGTAAGTTTTGTATCTTTAGAAGGCGCTACATATTTCGTTTCCGATTTGTTGAATGAAATCAGTTCCTTTACTGTGCATTCAAATTCGCCGTAATTTGTGTATACGGTAAGGGTATCACCTTCCTTGAGGTTCTTGAGTTCGGCAAAATAGGTATCTTCATGCGCGCTGATTACTGAATTGCCACTGCTTCCGATAAGTGAAGAACCTGACGACTGACAAGCACCTTTTTCAAACAGTTCCGATTCGCTTCCCCAGTATACCGGAACATCAACACTGAATGAGTCACTCTTTATGATTGCAAAGAGTTCGCCGAACTGAGGATAGATCAACTTCCCTGTCTCCCATGTCTGACCATTGTAATCGGTTACAATATTATTGTCCCTTATTACAAATCCCGAATTCGTATCAGGAGTATTTTTAAGCTCGTCCATAAAGGCAAGATTTGCATATACTTTTATTTTATCAGCAGGCTTTATAAGAACGAGCATCAGAATTCCGACACATATTATAAGGACTATTATCGGAGTCAATATGTGAATGGGAACATAGCTTTTTTTATTATTTTTCATTTATTTTCTCAGGCTTTCTGAAAGAATAGCGGGTTACGAATGTAAGGATCCCGAGTGCTGCAAGAAAGAGTGCTCCGGCTGCAATATAGAGCGGTGTTCTGTCATAACCTGTGTCCTCGACAGTTATACCGGAAGTAGAGCGTCCCAACAGCTCGCCATCGCTGTTTCTCATTGCAACTGTAAGCGAATCATCACTCAGATCCTCAACAGTGAGATTCAGTCCCATTGCTCCGGCAGCTTTTGAAAGTTCTCCTACAACTTCTGCTTTTTGTTCGGCAGGCATTTGCTTGAGCATACTTCTGTACTCCTCAGGCGTAAGACTATTGATAATTGCCTGCTGCTGCTCAGTAGTAAATGATCTGATATAGTTTACTTTTTCCTCATAGGACATATTAATGAAGTCGCTGTGAGATATTCTCTCAAAGGAACTTCCGTCGTCTGCCTTAATGGTTATTGGTGATGTATTTTGAGCTGTGGTTGTAGTTGCAGGCTGACCTTGTGAATTTGTTCCTGTCGCAGTCACATTTCCTGCTCCTGCGTTAGATGCATTGTTTGCTGTTGTTACTGTCTGTGCAGGTTCAGCAGTAGTCACCGAAGTTGTTACCTGCGGCCCCGGTTCGATTATCTGATTTCCTGAACGGCGAAGGTATTCAATTACCTGATCAAGTTTTTCGGGCGGATATGCCTCAGGGTCAGAATAATACTCGTTATAGCCTTGCTGGATCTGTTCTTCTGAGTAGCCGTATGAACGTGCTAAAGCTGCAACTTCATCTGCTGTAGCAGCATTCGCAGAAGCGGAAACAAAGAACATTCCTGAAAGAGCAGTTGCAACTGCCATTGAATTTACAATAAATTTTTTTATCATGATATCCCTCCAGATATTCATTATACATAATGCATTATATCATGTTTTGACTTTGATGTCAAGAATCGCAGATGTCTATCAATTGCTTTTCATTTTCTGTACACAAAAAGCATTCCTTTCAATAATAAAGGAATGCTTTTATAGTACTGCCGTTATTTTGATATCAGAATCTTCCTTAGCAAAGCTGTATCAAGTGAATTAAGCCTGCCATTTGAGTCAATATCGTAATTTATTTCATCATCACTTGTGATAGATGATGAATTATTTAAAATGAACTGCTGGAGTTTAACGAGATCTGCAATCTTGTACTCGTACTTAGTGGGGGCTATAGCCGTAGTAGTGGAAGATGTTTCCGATACAGTAGTTGATGTGGTTATCGAAGTGGTTGTTGTAATGGTAGTTGTAGTAGTCGTTGTGATCGATGGTGAACTTCCGCTCAAATAATTGCTTATTACATCTGTCCAATACGCACCCATGAGACTATATCCGATATTGTTCGGATGAACGCCATCCTTGAGTTGTTCCTTTACATCTGTGATCGCGCTGTTTACATCGCCTGAATAGAGATTTGGATATGTGCCTTGAAGCTGTGAAACAGTATCGCTGACAATTTCATTGTAAGAGTCAACGGTCGCTTTTACGTTGGCTTCAACTACATCATCGCTGTATGAAGTCTGCCAATCATCTGAGTGACGATAATTATTGAACCACTGGTAAACATCGGATCTATTCGGATCAAGATAAGGAATCGACGTAACAAACAGAGCAGAATCAGACGGCAACTGTTCCATTATGTAAGTTACAAGCTCAGAAAGTCTATCACCTGATGATTCTATTTCGTGCTTGTCCAAAACATCATTAGTTCCGATTTGCAGAATAACGATATCAGGAGTTGTTTGGGCAATGCAGTCTGTTGATTTAAGCGTTTCAAGGATACCGCTCCTGCCGGGATACTCCTTTATTGCATATCCGCTGTATCCTGTATTAGCATCATCATATGAAAAGCTCTCCCCTGTAACCTCATCAGTATAAGTGGGTCTCCAGTCAGAATTGCTGTTTGAGCCAACCATATCAATGTCATAACCTTTTTCGGTGAGATTGTGGTATAAGAACTTTCTATATGAACCGGCAACTCCGTAACCGTCAGTAATAGAATCTCCTATGCACATTATTTTAACAGGATCACTTGTTCCTGTTTCCTCCGCCTCAGAAAAAACAGGGTAAGCAAATAATGCAGAACTTAATGTTGTAGCAGCAATTACCGCTGTTGCAGCTTTTTTTATCATGCAAATGCGCCTCCATAAGAATTTTTATAAAACAAAAAGCGGAAACGTATTTGTTTCCGCTTGGCGTGCCTGGAGGGATTCGAACCCCCGACCTACTGGTTCGTAGCCAGTCACTCTATCCAGCTGAGCTACAGGCACATCTCTTTGTCTCTGACGACTATATTAGTATATCACACTTACCATAGATTGTCAAGCCTAAATTTCAAAAACAGCATTTTCACTAAACTTTATTTGAATTTGTTGTTTATATAGCAGAAACCTTAAAAAAATCAAAAACAGCTTGACATTTTATAAAAAGTTTGCTATAATTAAACACGTTGTGAGACATTAGCTCAGTCGGTAGAGCATACGCCTTTTAAGCGTAGGGTCGAGGGTTCAAATCCCTCATGTCTCACCAGTGAAACCCGTTGGAATTTCCAACGGGTTTTCTGTTTTATACAGAACAAAAAGCAGGGATTATCATTCGATAATCCCTGTAACTTTATACCCTGCTGCCTTTATTGCATTTTTGATAGTTTTGTCATTTACTTCACCGGTCAAGGTAACTATGGCAGTTCCCTTTTCGTGATTTACTTCCGCATTCTGCACATTTTTAAGTTCCTCAAGTGCTTTCTTTACGGTTGCTTCACAATGTCTGCACATCATTCCCTCAATCTGTATAGTCTTACTGAGAGAACTATCGGAGTGATGACCGGACTGTTTAACCTTTCTGTCATGTTCAGCATTATGAGGTTTAAAAAAGTTAAGACGGAGTGCGTTTGTAACTACGCAAAAACTTGACAAACTCATTGCAGCGGCTCCGAACATAGGATTAAGCTGCCAGCCGAAAAGCTTTATATATACGCCTGCCGCAAGAGGAATGCCTATGACGTTATAGATAAATGCCCAGAACAGATTTTCCTTGATATTTCGGAACGTCGCACGGCTGAGCCTTATCGCTGCCGGGATATCATTAAGGCTGCTCTTCATAAGAACAACGTCAGCAGAATCTATCGCCACATCTGTTCCCGCTCCGATAGCAATACCAATATCTGCAGCAGTAAGAGCAGGAGCGTCGTTGATTCCGTCACCAACCATTGCAACCTTACCTGTTTGTTTAAGCTTTCTTACAACAGCTTCCTTACCGTCCGGAAGAACTCCTGCCACGACATCGTCAACACCTACCTGCGCTCCGATAACCTTTGCTGTGCGCTCATTATCGCCGGTAAGCATAACCGTTTTGATTCCCATATTTTTGAGTTGCTGTATAGCGGTAGGACTATCATGCTTGATTACATCGGCTACTGCTATAATGCCGACAAATTTTCCGTTTTCCGTGAAAAGAAGCGGTGTTTTTGCCTCCTCTGAAAGTCGCTCTACAGCTTTGTTCATGTCATCTGTGATCTCAGATTGTGAAGATATAAATTTAAAGCTTCCGCCGAGAAGCTGTGAATCGCCGCACTTGGCACGAAGTCCATTGCCTGCAAGTGCCTCAAACTCTGTTACTTTGCTAAAAGCAGTTCCCTCTTCTTCAGCTTTTACAGTTACAGCCTTCGCAAGAGGGTGTTCACTTCTCTTTTCAAGCGAATATGCCAGCGAGAGAAGCTGTTTCTCGCTGTAGCCTTCTGCCGGAATTATATCGGTTACTCTTGGGTCACCTGCGGTGATAGTTCCCGTTTTGTCAAGAACAACTGTTGTGGTTTTACCTGCTTCTTCAAGAGCAACGGCAGTTTTGAAAAGGATTCCGTTCTTGGCTCCAACGCCGTTACCGACCATTATTGCTACAGGTGTAGCAAGTCCAAGTGCGCAAGGGCAACTGATAACGAGAACGGATATTGCTCTTGCAAGTGAAAAACCAACTGTTTTTCCAACGAGCATCCATACTACAAAGGTAATAATTGCGATTGTGATAACTACAGGTACAAACACGCCTGACACCTTGTCCGCAATTTTAGCAATAGGAGCTTTGGTAGCAGCAGCGTCACTTACCATTTTGATGATCTGCGAAAGAGTTGTGTCTTCTCCTACTCTTGTAGCCTCACATTTGAGATATCCCGATTGATTTATTGTAGCTGCGGATACCTGCGAACCTACAGCCTTGTCTACAGGTACGCTTTCTCCGGTTAAAGCTGATTCATTGACCGCACTTTCACCCTCAATAACCAATCCGTCTGACGGAATACTTTCGCCGGGTTTAACTACAAAGATATCGCCCTTTTTGACTGAGCTTATCGGTACAGTTTCTTCCTTGCCGTCTCTTATAACCACCGCTGTTTTCGGGGCAAGTTTCATAAGTCCCTTTATTGCATTGGTAGTCTTGCCCTTTGAAACGGATTCAAGCAGTTTTCCAACGGTTATAAGCGTGAGTATCATCGCAGCGGATTCAAAATAGAACTCGTGCATATACCCCATAACCGCATCAGCATCGCCCTTCAACTGAGCATCGGTCATAGCAAAAAGTGCCCATGTGCTGTACGCAAAAGAAGCCCCCGAACCAAGCGCGACAAGTGTATCCATGTTAGGTGCACGGTTTATCAGACCTTTAAAACCGCTGATAAAGAATTTCTGATTTATTATCATTACTATTGCAGAAAGGAGAAGCTGTGTGAGTCCCATCATTATGTGATTGCCGCTCATAAACTTCGGCAGCGGGAATCCCCACATAGTATGTCCCATCGAGATATACATGAGGATCATCAAAAAGATAAGTGAAGACACGAGACGCTTGACCATAGATGAAGTCTCGGTATTTTCAAGCGAATCTTCCTCCACCGCAGCTTTTGAATCAGCAGCACCGCCTTTGACAGAGGCTCCGTACCCTGCTTTCTTCACAGCCTTGATTATATCAGAGTCAGGAGCTGTTCCTTCAACACCCATTGAATTTGTAAGCAGGTTTACCGAACATGATTCAACGCCTTTAACGCCGCTGACTGCTTTTTCAACTCGCGCACTGCAAGCCGCGCAGCTCATACCCGTAACATTATACTGCTTCAAAAAATCATCTCCTAACGTATAATTATAACGTAATTATAGTGTGTTGATAATATTTTGTCAAGTAATTTGCATTAGGTTAACAGGAGACGTTATAAATTATTAATCTTTCAAAAGAATTTCATAATCTTTTTCCTTGAATCCAACGAGAACAGTGTTTTCTGTTACCAATATAGGTCTTTTAACAAGCATTCCGTCTGTCGAGAGCAGCTTTATCTGCTCTTCTTCCGTCATATTGGCAAGCTTGTCTTTGAGCTGCATTGACTTGTAAAGCAATCCGCTTGTATTAAAGAACTTCTTCAAAGGCAGTCCGCTTTTCTTGTACCAGACAGTGATCTCTGCCTCGGTAGGATTTTCAGTCTTGATATCCCTGACTTCATATGTCAATCCCTTTGAATCAAGCCAAGCCTGAGCCTTTTTACAGGTAGTACACTTTGGATAGCAAATAAATTTCATGATAATTCCTCCTTTCTTAATATTATAGCAGATAAATACGTTAAAATCAACATTTGACACAATCGACAGAATAATAAAAAAACAGACGGTAAAAACCGTCTGTCGATTAAATGCTTTTTATTTTTATGTTTTATTTATGTTATTTATAAAAAATGTTCTGTGAACCGTTACCGTAGAAGTAAAGATATCCGTCATTAAACTGCGAGGGATCTGCAAAATAAAGAAGAACGGCTGACTTTACGCTTTCGGTTACGGCACCTGTAAATGTGTCTAAATTCGCATAACTTGAAGCACCCGTGAACTGATGTCTCTGTGTGATCACATCATAGATCGTATCAGGGTAAACAGAAGAACTTACTCTGTTCATGATAACTTCAACTATCTTTGCCTTGTCTGTTTCACTTATCCATACGGAACCTGCTTCGTTTGCGACCGCGTTACAGAGGAGAACATACTCTGCATCGGTTATCGGAAGCGCATACTGCGAATATGCTGAATCCGGTGCATTGGTAACAGGCTCAACATATGTCGGAGCTTCTGTTACGGGTTCAACATAGACAGGTTCTTCGGGTATGATAGTATCTACGACTTCTGCCGGTTCAACGTATTCTGTCTCATCGGGTACGATTTCAGCAGCATCTACAACCGGAACTTCCTCTATCGGAACCTGCATAGCGGGTTCTGTTTGCGGCTCAACTGCCTGCGTAACAACAGGCTGGCTTTCTGTGACAGTTGTTGCGGTAGTTTCTACAGGCTGTGTAACGACAGCCGTAGTCGTAGTAACTGTTGCCTGATCAGCGGCAACCTTGTAATTAGCGCCCATTTTTGCTGCCGAATCTGAAGCAGCATTCATTGTCATTGAAATTGTCTTTATAGCATTCTCTGTGGTTGGCGTCGATGTGGTCTTTACAGTTTTTGCAATTGCATCATCAGGACTAATATCCCCTGCAACGTCTTCTGCGACGATCTTAGCAGAACTTACCTTATCGGAAGAAATATATGAAATACCGATTCCGCCGGCAAAACATGAAGCAACTACTCCGCACGCTAAAGCTGCGGCTCTGAGATTTCCCATTAACTCATCCTTTCATTGAAAAAAGCATTATAATCATTTTCTGGGCTGTGTAAATGATATCATATTCTTCCTCAAATGGCAAGCTTTTTGAAGGCATTTCCATTTTGTAACCAAATCTTATCCCCAAAACAGCCCTCTGAAAGTAAAATCGCACAAATTAGATTAACTTATCATTAACTAAAAATTAAATTATATTGTATTTATAAAAACATAATACTGCATAAAATTACAAACCGGTTACAATTGGTACAAATCGGTAAATAACATTTTGTATAATCCAAGGTTACAATTACGGATTTTGGCTATTTTCTGACATTATTTTCAAGGGAAATGGTTAAGAAAAAACAACAAATAATATGCTCAAAACCCTCTTTACGCTATTGCCAAAATTACAAAGCTATGATATAATATTAATGTATAACAAATCTATAGGAGAAAAATCATGAACAACAATAACTATACAAATCAGATAAACTCAATCATTTCTGAAGTGAAAAAAGCTGTCATAGGAAAGGACTCTGTTATAATTAAAGTACTGCTCAGTATTCTTTGCAAGGGACATATTCTGATCGAAGATATCCCGGGCGTTGGTAAGACTACTCTTGCGCTCGCTTTCTCCAAGGCTCTCTCTTTGGAGCATAATCGTATGCAGTTTACCCCTGATGTACTTCCCTCAGACGTCACGGGTTTTTCTATTTATAATAAGAATAGCGGAAAATTTGAATTTTGTCCGGGTGTTGCTTTTTGTAATCTTTTTCTTGCAGATGAGATAAACCGTACTTCAAGCAAAACTCAGTCAGCGCTGCTTGAGCTTATGGAAGAAAAGAGAATTACTGTTGATGGAAATACGTACAAACTTCCCGAGCCTTACACAGTTATTGCTACTCAGAATCCCATCGGTTCGGCAGGAACTCACAATCTCCCCGATTCACAGCTTGACCGATTCATGATAAAGCTCAGCATGGGATATCCTGATTTTAATGGTGAAGTCTCTATCCTAAAGTCAAAAGCCAACTCAAATCCGCTCGAAAATGTTCGACCTGTTGCTGACGCTTCATTTATTGTTTCTTTGCAGGAATACATCTCAAATATTTATGTTGACGACAGAATATACGAGTATATAGTTTCATTGTCTGCCGCTACGCGTAATCATCAGATGATAAAACTTGGCGTAAGCCCTCGCGGTACGCTTGCTCTTATGCAGCTTTCAAAGGGTATTGCCGTTGCTATGGGGCGTGATTACGTTATTCCGGAAGATATTTCTTATATCTGCCATGACGTTTTTGCGCACAGGATCATTCTCAATTCAAAGGCAAAACTTGCTGATGTCTCTGCTTCAGACGTTATAAGCGAAATTCTAAAAACAGTTCCTGTTCCGGGTATCTCCTCTTCCAAGAGGTGATAGCATGATATTTACAAAACTACTATTCATAATTCTTATTATTGTTTGTGCTGCTTTCTACATTTTATATGTATGGGATTTTGCCCTTGTCCTGCTTGTCCTGATAATTGCACTTCCTATTATAATGTATATTACAACTTTCCTTGCTAAGCGCAAAATGAAAGTTGAGTTCGCTTTGCAGAATAAAATTGTGCCGAAAAATTCGCCTTTTCCTGTTCAGATATGTATTACAAATAAAAGTATCTTCCCTATAGGAAAGGCAGAGGCTCATATAGAATATTACAATGTTTTCAATAACAAAACTTCTGATTTTGAACTTTATCTCCCTATTCAGTCGAGGAACACTCAGCGTGTCACATTCCGCTTAAAATCTAAGTTCTGCGGTATTGTTAAAGTAAAAATCGCATATATCAGTATTTATGACCCCCTTAGGATCTTTAAATTCAAAATCGGCAAAAATGTCGGTGCTGAAATTGCGGTAATGCCCACCGCCCATGATATTTCTGGAACAGTTTTATATTCTAACAGGATCAACGAAGACAGCAGTGTTTTTTCAGAAAGTTCCCCCGGTGATGACCCGTCGGAAGTCTTTGATTTGCGTGATTATGTCGCAGGAGACAAGCTGAACCGAATCCATTGGAAGCTCAGTTCAAAAAAAGATGACTTTATCGTCAAGGAATACAGCCTGCCGATCGATGTTCCGTGTACGGTTTTTCTTGACCTAAAATGTTATGAAGATTCCGACTATACTCTGCCTGTATTTGACACACTGGTTGAGACTGCTGTCTCACTTTCACAGTTTCTTATCGAAAACGAACGTGTTCACTCACTGATCTTCTATCATGCAAAACATAAAAGATTTGTTCAGTATACGATCTCTGATGCTGTTTCACTCGCTGATGCGGTAAGAGACCTGCTATTGTCTATCAATGATAACTTATTCTGTGAGCCGCCTGAAACCTATTTTGCTCAGAACAGTTGTATTTCTGTTTCTTCATTCACTTTGATATCATCAACAGACTGCGACAGTCCTGTGATCGAATACATTGACAGTAATATTGATGCAGATATAAGAAATGCAGTAATGATCGTCAAAAACTCTGCGGAAATCGGTACGTTCAGAAATGGTTACTCCTCGGTCAACATAACGCCTGTACTTATTGGCAGAATATCTGCCTCAATAAAGGATATAGAAATATAATGAAAAGAAAGAATATACAAAACAACAGCGGAATTGAGATATGCGACAGCATTGTAATGTCCGTTAAGAAAAAACGAGAGGATCTGCGAAAGCCTGCTGCGGTTTTGATAGCTGTTATCGGATTTGTTTCGGTTATTATGTCATTTTTGAAAATGTTCGATTTCAGATATCATTCATCTACCCTTATCGCGGCGGCTGTTATTCTGTCAGCTTTTTATATTACGTCTTCCGTAATTGCAAAACGCGCATTATGGTTTTACGGAGCTTCTGTAATTGTATTCGTGGCAGCGGCGTACAGGAAAATACATCAGATCTCCCTTGGATTTAAATTTATATACAATATTATTTACAGTACGTCTTTCCATACGGAAATAAAATACTATAAGCTTCTGGACAAGGCTATGGAGCGTGACGCGGTTACTACACTTTTCGTCTTTTATATGTGGCTCCTTGCAATTGTGATCTATTTCTTTACCATTTGCCGTCCGAATCCGATACTTCCGCTCCTTGTAACTTTTCCCGCCATTGAGATAGGATTGTATAACGGCATTGAAATCTCAGTGTTCTGGGGAATTCTTACTGTCTCATACTGGCTTGCTCTCCTTGCAATGTCAATTATCGATATAGGAGAATATTCCGGCGGAAATGGCGGCTTTATCCGAAAAAACAATCTGTTTTTCCCAAAAAGGCAGATGAAGCTGAAAGTAACTGAAAAATGCGGTTTTTTTGTAATAGCTGTGGTTATAGCAGTTTCTTCTGTCACTACTCTTGTTATGAAAGTCAGCGGCTACGAACGAAGCGATGAGATCAACCAAAAAAGAAGGGATATAAGCGAAGCCGTTAATGCTTTCTCGCTTGATAACTTCGCCGAAAGTATGTCAAACTTTTCAAACGCTCTTGGTTTCAAGGTAGATTATGAAAACCACAAGCTTGGTACGTCAGGCAAAATCAAGTACAAGAACAAGACTGACCTTAAAGTTACATTCGACAGCAAGATAGACGGTGCAGTATATCTCAAGAATTATGCCGGTGCTGTTTATGGAAACAATGAGTGGACTGATTTGCCGGACTCCGCTTACAATAGTGAAATGTTCAGCGATTTCAAGGACAATGGAATTTATCCGCAGGACTTCCCTTCTATATTTGCCAAACTGATCGACCATGATACTCCAGAGCATACCATATGGATAAAGTCGCAGTTAAAAAATGACAGGATATACGCTCCGTATGGCACGGACAATTTCGGAGACTTAAATTATAAGACAGACAGTACAGTTTTGACTAAAAGCAGTTCATCTAAAGAAACGTCATTCAAATTTATTTATGCTGACCCAAGCGTTATTGCAAGCTCACTTGAAGGCGTTTCGCGAAATGTGTACTCTGCTTCTGATATAAAGGACGAAAACTGGAGCAGCACTATTGAGGAATACTGTGCCAAGAATGGTCTCATCACATACAACGACTTCTTTACCGTTGACAATGAGATAAACGCAGACCAGCAGTATCTGTATGATAATGGCAAGGTGCTCATGGCTCAGCTTTTGGAGAATGCTTACAAGGAGTTTGTTTACAGCAACTATCTTACTGTTCCTGATAACGACAGTATGCAGGAAATCAAAGACGCATATGCAGATTTGATCTCAAAGGGTTCAGAAGCAGTCACAGCGGCTCAAAAGCTTGAACTTTTGAATGAGATCCGTACAGCGATATCATTGGAGTCAACCTATTCCCTCAGCCCCGGAAAGACTCCCGCAAATCGAGATTTTGTAAATTATTTTCTCCTTGAAAATCATAAAGGCTACTGTATACACTATGCGACCTCGGGAGCTGTTCTTGCGAGAATGGCAGGAATTCCTACGAGATATGCCACTGGATATATTATAGTTTCAAGTGATTTTTCACCTGATACAATGAATTCTGACGGTACTTACACCATTGATGTGAAAGACAATAGAAGTCACGCATGGACTGAAGTCTATCTTGATGGCTTTGGCTGGGTTCCCTTTGAGTTCACGGCAGGCATTTCAAGCAGTGAAATCAATACTGAACCAACACAGGTTACTACCGAAACAGTCTCAACTGATACCGCAATAACAACCACCTCATCAACGGGAACTCGCACTACAAGGGTACCTCAGTCGAGCAGGTCAACTTCAATAACTTCTGCCGCAAAAACTTCTTCACAGGCTCAAACTACCCAACAAGCAACTAAGGGCGGTTACTCAGGCGGACTCGGCAAAAGCGGCGGACAAGAACTTCCTTCATCTGTAAAGGTAACCATTAATATACTGCTTTGCGCTATTGCAGCAGTGTTGATAGTTTTGCTGCGACGACTGATCGGCTTAAAACTTCGCGAAAAAAGATTTACAACAGGCAATCATTCTCAGCGCATAGAGTATATATACACCTACACAGAAAAGCTCCTTGCGATACTCGGAATGAGAAATGAACAAGGCAAGTTTACAGACTTTGCTGATCAGGTCGAAGAACGTATTGGCGGCGACTATTTCGAGAAGGGTGGATTCATGATAATGACAGATACTGCCCTGAGAGCAACTTTCAGCAAAATCGAACCTACAGAAGACGAATTAACCCTTTCGCAGGTAACTGCACGTTCTCTGTCAGAGAACATCTACAAACGCTCAGGAGTACTTAAAAAGCTCAGAATTAAGTACATCGATATTTTAATATAGGAGGAATTTTATGAAAATCAGTAACTTTAATTACATCATGAAAGGCATAACCCTTACACTTTGCGGTCTTTTGATCGCATTCTTTCCGGGAGTTATAAGCTGGATCTTTTACATCATCGGCGGCATTATTATTGCCGCGAGCATAATATCTTTCCTTGCTTCACTCGGAGATGATACGGGATTTATGTTTGTGAGCGCTATTATAGGTGTTGCAGCAGGTTTATTCATTATTTATCTGCCGCGCATAATTATGGTAAATATTCCCGTAATTGCCGGTATCATATTCGCAATAATGGGTATAATGCGATTGATCGACGGATTCAGCAATAAGACGCTGCCTGATAAAAAGACTCAGAATTTTGTTTTTGCCGTTCTGCTTATTGTTCTGGCACTGTTCTGCATCTTTAATCCGTTCAAAGTCAGCACCTTTATAAGAATAGTCATTGGCGTTATAATGCTCGGAATGGCTGCGTTCAACTTCTATGTTGCCTATGCGATAAAGCAGAGAAATGATAACAGCCGCCCTGATATAATAGATGTCAGCGGAACAACGGTAGATGACACTAAGCACTTAAAATAACAGTAAAAATAAAACCGCAGTTAGACTGCGGTTTTATTTTTATCATTTATTTGAATATGATCAATAGTAATTGCGAAACTATAACGACTGAGATGAGTGCTACAGGATAAGTTGAAGCATAAGCAGCAGCTACTTTCTCAGTTCCTGCTGTACTGATAAGCGTTCCGAGTGCAGGAGTTGATGTCATACCACCTGTAAGCGAACCAAGGTTGTTGAGCAAGCTGAGCTTTAGAACATATTTCGCGAACAGGAATCCAAGGATCATAGGAACGATCGTCATTATCATTCCGTAGAGGAAGTAAACTACCTCGAAGTACTCTGCAAACTTAGCGCCACCGGCAACACCTGCGCCGATAAGGAAGAGCATAAGTCCGAGTTCACGGAAAACCTTGAGTGTGGAATCCTTAGGAGTAACGTCAACTTTGCCAAAATGAGCAAAATGCCCGAAAATAAGCGAAGTAAACAGACAGCCGCCTGTGGTCGAGAGTGAGAAATTGCCAAACTTAAACGAACCAACTATTATTCCTATAACTGCTGCAAGAGCAAACGGCATAATACCGAATTCATCCATTTCTATAAGCTTTAAGTCCTTGTTACTCTTCTTCTTTGTATCACTGCCGTCATTAAGGAGTTCCCTTTCCTTGCTCATATCAGCTTTCATTATCTTAGGAACAAGCTGTACAAAGAGTACGACACCGAGTACACCGAAAATATAAGCGATACCGTAACCTACAGATACTGCACTTTCGTACTGGCTCGCTGCGTCCTTTGCAGCAGAGAAGCCGGGGGTACTGGTAAGTGCTCCAGAAAGAATACCTGTCATGAGAGCAGTAAATTCGCCGCTGTCAAGGCTTGTAAAGTTTCTGCCGATCATTATGCAGGCTGCGCAGGCAAGTCCGCCGCTGAAAATAATAATAATTGCAAGGAGAACATATGACTTAAAATTCTTCTTGAAGTTTCCGAAAAAGCTCGGACCTGCTATAAAACCTACAGCAGTTACAAAAAGTATAAGTCCGAGATTATCTACGATTTTAAGTGCACTTGAAACAAAGTCTACATTAATTTCTTCTGAGAGAGTTTCGTGAAAGAAACAACCGTAAACGAGAGCTACAATAAAAACGCCTGCTGTGCCGAGAGAAATCCCCTTAATTGTAATTCTGCCAAGCACATATCCGAGTGCCGCAATTGCAATTACAGAGATCATAAGGAAGGATACGCCATGTATTGTGAGATATCCGCCAAAAAAATCCATTCTTCATTTTCCTTTTCGTACTAAATTTTCGGGACGCCGAAGCGTCCCGATTTAATTTTACATATCTTTTCTTGCATAGCTTGGGAGAAGCTTAGGTGATACGACCTCAGTTTCAATACCAGCAGAAGCAAGCTCGCTGTCAAACTTCTTAATATGCTCAACAGTAAGTCCTTCAGGAACAGCCGTCTCTTTAGCCTTTGCAGCTGCATAGATACCTGCATTTCTTCCGAATACGATAACATCAAGGAGTGAGTTACCCATAAGTCTGTTTCTGCCGTGGATACCGCCTGCGACCTCACCTGCTGCGTAAAGATTCTCTACTCCGGTTGCACCGTAAGTGTCGATGTCAAGTCCGCCGTTCTGATAGTGAAGTGTAGGATAAACGAGGATAGGCTCCTTGCGGATATCGATTCCGTACTTAGCAAACATTCTGAGCATTGCAGGAATACGCTTTTCAATTGTGCCTTCGCCGTTCTTTACCTCGATCATAGGAGTGTCGAGCCATACGCCAACGCCCTGATCTGTTTTGATACCCTTGCCTCTTGCCGTGCACTCACGGATAATTGAAGCTGCTGTAACATCTCTTGTCTCAAGAGGATGCATGAATACTTCACCGTCGCAGTTTACGAGCTTAGCTCCGAGAGAACGAACCTTCTCTGTAACGAGAGCACCGAAAATCTGCTCAGGATAAGCTGTACCTGTTGGATGATACTGGAGAGTATCAGCATAAAGGAGCTTTGCTCCGGCTCTGTAGCCAAGTATAAGTCCGTCAGCAGTTGCACCGTAGTGATTTGAAGTCGGGAATCCCTGATAGTGGAGTCTTCCTGCACCGCCTGTAGCAAGAATAACTGTCTTTGCACGAGCTACGAGAAGCTGCTTTGTTTCCATGTTCATGAGAACTGCACCTGCAGCCTTGCCGTCCTTGTCAAGAATGATTTCAACAGCAGCAGTAAAGTCTACTACCGGAATACCTCTGTTGATTACTTCATCACGGAGTGTACGCATTATCTCAGCACCGGAGTAGTCCTTTGCAGCGTGCATTCTCTTTCTTGAAGTACCGCCGCCGTGTGTTGTGACCATTGTGCCGTCAGCTTCCTTATCAAACTCTACACCGAGTTTGTTGAGCCACTGAATGCACTCAGGAGCCTTGGTTACGAGCTTTGCAACCAGTTCAGGCTTTGCTGCGAAGTGACCGCCGCCGAAAGCGTCAACATAGTGGATGGCAGGAGAATCATTCGGCTTATCAGCAGCCTGAATACCGCCCTCAGCCATCATTGTATTAGCATCGCCGATACGAAGCTTTGTTACGATCATAGCCTTAACGCCAGCATTATCAGCCTCGATAGCAGCAGAAGCTCCTGCGCCGCCGCCACCGATAATAAGAACATCTGTCTCATAGTCCGGCTTTGAAAGGTCAACCTTGTCAGGGTTAATTCTGCTGTGTGCCTGAAGCAGAGCAGCAAGCTGTGTAGGAACCTTTTCGCCCTTATTTGAACCAACTTCAAGAACAGTAAATTCGCCCTGCTTATAGTCGGGGTGGAATTCAGCAAGAAGAGCGTCCTTCTCGTCAGCAGTCATTCTTCTGGGTTCCATAGGAGCATTTTCAGCTCTCTTTGCAGCAACTACTTTTGCAAGTTCGTTGAATCTGTCAATTTTATACATCGTGCTCCACTCCTTACTTTTCAATCTCGCGGTTATTGTACATATCCTTAAGCTCCTGAACAGAGTCAACTGACTTAGCCATAAGCTCAGCCATCTGCTTATCGAATATGCCTTCATTGATCTCGCTTACTCTGTCATTAAGATGACCACATTCCGGAGCAATATACTTGCCGTTGAGACGTCTTGCGAGCATTGCAACCTGAGGATGTGAGATACCTGCAGGACATCTTGAAGAGCAGACTCCACACATTACGCAGTCAAAGCTCTCCTCAGCACACTTCTCATACTCACCTCTCTGAGCGTATGCAATATACTGCATAACGTTGAGTTCCTGAGTACAAGCCTTTGTACAGGCATTACAGCCGATACAGCTATAGATCTCGGGATAAAGCTGCATCATAACCTGCTGGTCGGGCTTTATCTCATTGATGTCGTAGATCCTCTTTTCAAGGGGGAAGAAAGGAAGGGTAGCAACATACATTCCCTCCTGAACCTCTGTCTGGCAGGCAAGACATCCGTGAAGCTCTACCTGTCCCTTTATACGGTAAATTGTTGCACAGGCACCGCAGAAACCATTACGGCAGCCACAGCCTCTTACGAGTTCATAGCCTGCATATTCCATTGCTGTCATTATAGTAAGTCCTTCCGGCACTTCGTACTTTTTGCCGAAAAGATAAACATTAACTAAATTAGCCATGCTTTTAATTTCCTCCTTAATATTCATCGGGCAGCTCGCCGAGCTGGTCAAAGCGGAAAACAGGACCATCCTTGCAGACATACTTGTTTCCTATATTGCATCTTCCGCATTTACCTACAGCGCACTTCATACGAAGCTCCATTGTAGTGTAAACCTGAGTCTCGGTGAAACCGATCTCTTTAAGACCGGCAAGAGTGAACTTAATCATTATAGGAGGTCCGCAGACAAGAACAGTTTTGTTCGTTGAGGGAGCGAGCTCCTTTACATAGTTAGGAACGAATCCGACATGACCGTCCCAACCCTCCTGTGGGTTATCAATTGTGAGGTTAACTTCAACACCATCATCAGCCATCCACTCATCGAGAATCTCCTGATAGTCAACGAGATCGTCCTTTGAACGTGAACCGTAAATGACCTGAATGCTACCATAGTTCTCACGCTTATCACGAACATAGTTGATTACCGAACGGAGCGGAGCAAGTCCGATACCGCCGGCGATGAAAAGAAGATCCTTGCCCTTGAGGTCAGTCTCAACGGGGAAATTGTTTCCGTAAGGTCCTCTGATAGTGATCATCTGTCCTACATCCATAGCATGGAGCCATGTCGTGAGGCAGCCGCACTTTTTGATGCTGAATTCCATGAATTCCTTATTTGTAGGTGAGGATGTGATAGAGAACATACCCTCGCCTACTCCGGGAATCGAAAGCATAGCACATTGACCGGGCATATGCTCAAATACTTTTCCACCTTCGGGCGAAACTACTCTGAATGTCTTTACATCAGGAGTATCCTGTCTGATATCGGTAACTACGCCGACGTGAGGAATCAATGTTTCTGTACTGTTCATTCCTTAACCTCCAATGCTTTCATTACCTTGACGATATTCATGGAAATAGGGCACTTGGAAAGACATCTTCCGCAGCCTACGCAGCCGAATTCGCCGTTGTTGTTTGCGGGGAAATATACGAGCTTGTGCATGAATCTCTGACGGAAACGCTCAAGCTGAGTAAGTCTCGGATTGCCGTGAGCCATTTTTGTAAAATCTGAATACATACATGAATCCCAGCAGCGGAAACGCTTGATTCCGTGACCTGTATCAAAGTCCTTGATATCATAGCACTGACAGGTCGGGCACACAAATGTGCAGGTACCGCAGCCAAGGCAGCTCTCTGAAAGTTCAGCCCACTTTTCTGACTTGAAGTGCTCCATAAGAGTATCTCCGCCGAAAGCTTCAGTTGAAAGATTTGCAAGAGGAAGCTTTCCAAGGATATCCTTAGTTTTAGCATTAAGCTCTTCGATGCCGTCGGGTTCTGCGTCTTCGAGAATATCCGAAACAGAATTGAGGAATGCCTCGCCCTTTTCGTTTCTGGTTGCAAAATATATGTACTTTCCGTCATTCCAACAAGCCACATCTCCCTCAGGAGCTGTAGGATCAATGTCGAAAGTCTGGCAGAAACAAGTTTCAGCAGGATGTGTACAAGCCATAGTAACAATGGTTCCATGATCGCGGCGGTTCTTGTAATAGCTGTCCACCGGGTCAACAAGGAATACCTTGTCAAGAATCGTGAAGCTTCTTGCATCACAGGCACGAACGCCGAAAACTACGAAATCTTCTGATTCCTTACGGTTATCTATAACCTCGATCTTCTTGCCTTCCATTTTGAAGTCAACAAGATTCTCAGTCTGCGGGAAGAAGAAGTCCTTAGCGCTACGGAGTGTGTTGAGCTTTTCACTCATCTTCATACCGCTCTTGAATTTCTTATATTCAGCCGCGCCGTCATTTCTGTCAGCAGGAATGTAAAGTGTCTGCTTGCCTGAAATAGCTTCAAAAAGCTTATCCAGATTATCAACTGAAATTCTAAGCATTACTCAACACCTCTTTCATGAACGATACTTGCTTCGCAGTCATCCTGAGTATAATTTGTAAGAGGAGCGCGTGAAGTTGTATCCTCTCCAGCTTGATACTCACCGTAAAGTGAATTTATATCCTTAATGAACTTTCTGTTGAGAAGGTGAAGCGGAATGTTCTGAGGACATACTCTTGAGCATTCACCACAGTCAGTACATCTACCTGCAACGTGGAACGCACGGATTATATGAAACATATTCTCTTCAAAGCTGTCTGAGATAGCCTTATTTTCAACTCCGGAAGCAGGGTTGTCGAATACGCACTTTTCACAAGTGCAAGCAGGACAGACATTTCTGCACGCATTGCAGCGAATGCACTTTGAAAGCTGTTCTCTCCAGAACTCATATCTTTCCTGAGCTGTCATGTTCTCAAGCTTCTCTACCATATCGAAACGAGCTGACTCTATAACGTCGCCGTCCTCGCCGATGAGTTCATCGAAAATTACATGCTTCTTGCTCTTGCAGGTCTTGCACTTTTCGAGAACAACGTCTGCGAAAGCTACCTTTTCATCACCATAGAGTGTGCTTACGACAACATCATTGCCGTCTCTCTTAGCGCCGGTAATACCTGTTATTCCAAGAGACTTTATCTTTTCAGCGTCAACCTTGCCCCAACTCGGAATACCGATTATGTAGACATTCTCGCGTACAACTCGATGCTCCTTGATAAGCTGATTGAAGCTGTATGTGTCACAGGGCTTCATGAAAGCAAGAATCTTGCCTTCCTTGCGGCTTTCCTTAACAAGATACTTCGATACGTTTGCAGCAGCAAAGTCGTCATAAACGAAGTCCTTGTCAATTTCCTCCGGAGTTTCAAAAATCGCCGGAGTAACATCATACGCAAATTCGCCCTTTTTCCAGCCGATAACACGGTTAACGGTACCGTCTGCGAGGAGCTCCTTTGCTCTTTTAATCATTACTTCCTGCATCTGAGATCCTCCAATCTGCGGTTAGGTCCGAGCTTTCTTACAGCTTCGGTAAATTCATTCATTGTTGCCGCAAACTTTGCGCCTTCGGCAGCAGAAACCCACTCTACTCTTGTTCTGTCACGCTCAATTCCGAGGAAGTCGAGCATACTGAAAAGAAGTGTCATTCTTCTCCTTGTAAAGTAGTTGCCTGATGTGTAGTGGCAGTCACCGGGGTGGCAGCCGCAGAGTATAACGCCGTCAGCTCCCCTCTGGAATGCTCTGAGAATGAACATCGGGTTTACACGGCATGAGCATGGAACTCTGATGATCTTTACATTTGTCGGGTAATCGAGTCTGTTTGTGCCGGAAAGATCTGCGCCTGCGTATGAACACCAGTTGCAGCAGAACGCAACTATCAGCGGCTGAAATTCTTTATTTTCATTTATCGGCATATTGCGTCTACCTCCGCCATAATTTGACTGTTAGAGAAGCCCTTGAGATCCATAGCACCTGAAGGACAAGCAACTGTACAAGCTCCGCAGCCCTGGCAAACAGCAGGATTGACATAAGCAACTCTGCGGATCGCAGTAGTACGGTTGGGCATTCTGAATTCCTTGTCGATGTACGAAATAGCACCGTAGGGGCAAACCTTTTCACATGATGAGCAACCGTTACACATAAGCTCGTTGGAATTAGCAACACACGGATTGCAGGTGATGCTGTCCTTGCAAAGAAGTCCGATAGCCTTAGCTGCTGCGGCACTTGCCTGAGCAACGGTTTCCGGAATATCCTTCGGACCCTGACAAGCACCTGACAGGAATATACCTGCTGTAGCACTCTCTACAGGACGAAGCTTGGGATGAGCCTCAGTGAAGAAGTCGTTTGTATCCATCTGGGTTGTAAGCATTGTAGCAAGCGGACGTGCTGTCTTGTCCGGTTCAATAGCTGCTGCAAGAACAACCAGATCTGCATCGATATGGAGCTGTTCACCTGCAAGGAGATCTGAAGCCTGAACGTCGATCTTTCCGTTTGCCTGAGGTGTGACCTTGCCGACCATACCCTTTATGTAATGAACATTGTACTGTTCAACTGCACGACGATAGAATTCGTCAAAGTTCTTTCCGGGTGTACGAACATCTATATAGAACACATAAACTTCTGTATCAGGGTACTTTTCACGAATAAGCATTGCGTGCTTTGCAGTATACATACAGCAAATCTTTGAACAATAAGGCTTACCCTTGCTGTCATCACAACGTGAACCAACGCACTGAACAAATACGATCTTGTGCGGATGTGTCTTGTCGGAAGGACGAAGAAGTGTACCGCCGTTAGGGCCGGCTGCGTTCATAAGTCTTTCAAGTTCGAGTGATGTAACAACATCGGGACACTGATTGTACGCAAATTCATCGTACTTATCAAGCTTTATCGGGTTGAAACCTGTTGCAACTACGATAGCACCATACTGCTGCTCAATATACTTATCTTCCTGCTTATAGTCGATGGCACCAACTGTGCAGACCTTTGAGCAGACACCGCATTTACCGTTCTTGAGCATCATGCAGTAGTTCGGGTCAATTGTAGCAACCTTCGGAACAGCCTGTGCGAAAGGAATGTAAACTGCGCTTCTGTTATTGAGTCCGAGGTTGAATTCGTTAGGAACTTTCTTCATTGGGCACTTTTCTGTACAAAGTCCACAACCTGTACACTTTGTCTCGTCAACAAAGCGAGCCTTCTTCTTGATCGTAGCTGTGAAGTTACCGATAAATCCCTTAACAGCAGTTACTTCGCTGAATGAGTGGATAGTGATGTGCTCATTCTGTGAAGCCTCAACCATTTTAGGAGTGAGGATACAAGCTGCACAGTCAAGTGTCGGGAAAGTCTTATCGATCTGAGCCATTTTACCGCCGATCGTAGGCTGCTTCTCAACGATATCTACGTCAAAGCCTGCTTCTGCAATATCAAGTGCAGACTGGATGCCTGCAATACCGCCGCCTATTACGAGGGCACGCTTTGCAACAGGGCTCTCGCCTGCTGTAAGAGGCGCATTAAGGTGAACCTTGGCAATAGCAGTTCTGCCGAGGATAATAGCCTTTTCCGTAGCAGTAGCAATATCCTTGTGGATCCATGAGCACTGCTCACGAATGTTTGCAATTTCAACGAGATACGGGTTCAGTCCGGCAGCAGCTGCAGCCTTTCTGAATGTATTCTCGTGCATTCTCGGAGAGCATGAACAAATAACAACTCCGGAGAGATTATGCTCCTTGATAGCGTTCTTTACGAGATTCTGTCCGGATTCAGAACACATATACTGATAGTCCTGAGAGATAACAACTCCGGACTCATGGCTGAGTGCCTCCGCAACAGTCTTTACGTCTACTGTGGCTGCGATATTTGTACCGCAGTGACAGACAAATACTCCTATTCTCTGCATATTCTCCCCTCCTTACTTAGCATATTTTCTAAATGCTGTAACGATAGCCTGCTGAGGCAGATCTTCGTCGAGCATTTCCGGGATCTGTGTGGGCAGAAGATGATTATTACCCTGCTGTCTTATAGCTGCAAGTCTTACAGCCTCCACGACCTTTGCCGGTTCAACGTTTCTGGGACACCTGTCAACGCAGGCAAAGCAGGTAAGACATTTGTAAATCGACTTGGAATTCATCAGGGTCTCTATATCACCTCTCTCGACCATGTATACGAACTGGTGAGGATGATATTCCATTTCATCGTAGGAGGGACAAGTGCCTGAGCATTTACCGCAGCGCATACACTTTAGAACATTTACTCCGCTTGAACGAAGAACTTGCTCCTTCAGATTATTATTCATTATTTGCCTCCTTTACGCCGAGAGCCTCTGCAAGAAGCTCCGTAAAGTAATACACGGGGAGATCAGAACCTGAGTTTTTCTTGAGGTTGTAAAGGCACAGAGGGCAGGCGGTGATAACCATGTCAGCACCCTGATCCTTAGCGGAATCCATAATCTTTACGCTTCTCTTTGCTGCCTGAGCCTTATCTTCAAGAGTAATGTATCCGCCGCAGCATTCGTTTCTCTGAGCGTAAACAACAGGTGTGCCGCCGATAGCTCTGATAAAGTCCTCAATGATTGTAGGATTCTCAGGGTCGTCCATAGCAAGTGCCTTGGAAGGACGAAGAAGCAGACATCCGTAATAAGCAGCAATTTTCTTGCCCTTGAGCGGATTAACGACCTTCTTCTTGAGCTCATCAAATCCGACAACATCACGAAGCATTTCAAGATAATGGTAAACGGTTGTCTCACCATTGTAAGGCTCGTCAAGCTTCATATAGTTGTTAACCTTAGCAGCCATTTCCTCATCGTGGGAAATATCGTAATTTGTCTGCTTGATTACATTGTGGCAAGCCGAACAGACTGTGATAAGTGGTCTGTCAGCTTCCTTTGCGGAATTGAGTACTCTTACCGCAGAAAGCTTTGTAGCGATCTCGTCTTTGGCTGTAGTGTATGCTCCTCCACAGCACTGCCAATCAGCAGGCTCTTCCAGAGTAATACCGAGGGCCTCGGCTGACGCTCTTGCATAAGCGTCAAGATCCTTAGCCTTCGTTCTGAGCGTACAGCCGGGATAGTATGTAAACGTATTCATTGTACGCTTCCTTTCCTTAATTAATCAAACCATTTCCTCGGGATGGAAAACCTCGTCAAAGCGTTCTTCTGTAAGGAATCCAAGCTGTACGCAAGCTTCCTTGAGAGTGATATTGTCCTTGAACGCTTTCTTGGCAGTTTTAGCAGCATTCTCATATCCGATATATGGATTAAGAGCTGTAACAAGCATGAGAGAGTTATGGAGATTGAAGTGCATCTTTTCCTTGTTTGCTCTAATGCCGACTGCGCAGTTGTTGTTGAACGAAATTATCGATTCAGCCAGAAGTCTTGCTGACTGGAGGAAATTATAAGCACATACGGGCATGAAAACATTGAGTTCAAAGTTACCCTGTGAAGCAGCCATGCCTACAGCTACATCATTACCGATTACCTGAACTGCAACCATTGTTACCTGTTCGCACTGAGTCGGATTTACCTTACCGGGCATGATCGAAGAACCGGGTTCGTTTTCGGGAATAAATATTTCGCCGAGTCCGTCACGCGGGCCGGAAGCAAGCCATCTTACATCGTTTGCAATCTTCATCATGTCAGCAGCGAGAGCCTTGAGTGCTCCGTGAGCAAATACGATTTCATCCTTGGAAGTGAGCGAGTGGAACTTGTTAGGAGCTGTAATAAAGCTCTTGCCTGTAAGCTCGCTGACAGCTTCAGCAGCCTTTTCAGCAAATCCTGCCGGAGCGTTAAGACCTGTACCAACAGCAGTTCCGCCGAGTGCAAGCTCCTTTAACTCCTTGACAGCAGTGAGGAGCATCTTCTTATCCTTTTCAAGAGAGGATCTCCAGCCGCTAATCTCCTGCGTAAACTTAATAGGTGTAGCGTCCTGAAGATGTGTACGGCCGCTCTTTACGATGCCTTCATTCTCAGCTTCAAGTCTCTTGAAAGTCTCAACAAGAACGTCAATTGCGGGAACTACCTTATCCTCGATCGCAATAACAGCAGCGATGTGCATTGCTGTCGGGAAAGTGTCGTTTGAAGACTGACTCATGTTGATATCATCATTCGGGTGGAGAAGCTTTGAACCTGCTATTTCATTAGCTCTGTTTGCAATTACCTCGTTTGCGTTCATGTTTGACTGAGTACCGCTTCCGGTCTGCCAAACTACAAGAGGAAAATGCTCATTGAGCGCTCCGCTGATAACCTCGTCACAAGCCTGTGAAATAGCAGCAAGTTTCTCGTCTGTCATTCTCTCGGGCTTTACGGCATGGTTAGCCATAGCAGCAGCTTTCTTGAGGATACCGAAGGCATGAGTTATTTCACGCGGCATAGTCTCGATGCCGACACCTATTGGGAAATTCTCATGGCTTCTTTCGGTCTGTGCTGCCCAATATTTGTCAGCAGGCACTTTTACCTCGCCCATTGAATCATGTTCGATACGGTATTCCATTGAAATTCACTCCCAGAATTATTTTTTCAAAAGCCGAAAGGCTTCTGTTTCTAAGCGTATGTACTTTTATACACTTAATAGTATACCAGTAACCCGAAATAATTTCAAATGTGATTTAAGAATATCGGTATTCGGATATTGATATAATATTAACAATAATGCGATAATGCGAAATAAATATGACAACTTTATTATTATATCTGACTGAATAGTTTCAATGCTGATTTTCTCTGCGCCTCATCAAATTTGAGCGATTTCTCGTGATTTTCCAAAAATAACCAAGCTAAACAAACGTCAATTCCTGCAAATCAAAGTGGAAATAACTTACATTTATCTAAAGCTCAGACAATGCATCGGTATATATTTGAGAAAAATCCACAAACTGTAAAAAGTTACCCAACTGAAACCTCATATATAAGAAAGCATATAATTATGCTTATAGTTATATAAAGATAGATATCATTGACAATTTTTTCACATTCTTTTTTCGGTAATTATCGCTGCAAAACAGCCGTTGATTTGCCGTTTTGCAGTGAGTATTTTTAATTCAGAAGCTTATATGTCCTCATTATTCTCAATACTGTTTATCCCATAGGAAAGCGTGGTAAGGCTGTCACCTAGATGCACATTTTCTACAGTCACATTTTCGTGATTAATTTTTATGTCGTAATGTGTAAAGTTCCAAAATGCCTTTATCCCGTAATCTATGAGAACTTCAGTCATTTTTGCAGCCGCAGCCGTAGGAACGCAAAGGATAGCAGCAACAGGAGAATTCTCCTTACAAAATTGCTCAAGCTCGGACAGATTTTTTACCGTCACCTTACCGATTTTCTTGCCAATAAGCTGCGGATTCACATCAAACGCTCCTATCAGCAAAAAACCTTTGCTTTGGAAATCAAGATGTGAAGCTATTGCCGTACCAAGATTTCCGGCGCCAAGCAGTATCATCGGTGTCTGCTTGTCAAGCCCGAGTATTTTCCCGATCTCTTTCCTTAGATCGCTCACATTATAGCCGTACCCTTGCTGTCCGAACTCTCCGAAACAATTGAAATCCTGCCTTATCTGTGAAGCGGTAAGTCCCATTTTCTCAGAAAGTTCTCTTGAAGAAATGCGAACATAGCCATTTTTTTCGAGATCGCCCAAAAAGCGGTGATATCTTGGCAGTCTCCTGATTACAGAATTTGAAATTGAGTTCTTTGACATATATGTCTTCTCCTTGTAAATTACATTAATTTATCAAGTCTGTTTCTGATCTCATCAAGGAATGTCTTTGAATCAACCTTTCTCTTATTCTCAAGCTTTGAGATGAGATAGAGGTCACCTGTCATTACACCGTCCTCAATGGTCTGAATAGTCGCCTTTTCAAGCTTATCAGCAAAGTCGCAAAGCTCAGGAGTTCCGTCAAGTTCTCCTCTCTTTCTGAGTGCTCCGCTCCAAGCAAAAATCGTTGCAACAGAGTTTGTTGATGTTTCTTCGCCCTTGAGGTATTTGTAATAGTGACGCTGAACAGTTCCATGTGCAGCTTCATACTCATAAAGACCGTCGGGAGAAACAAGAACAGAGGTCATCATTGCGAGGCTTCCGTAAGCTGTAGACACCATATCGGACATAACGTCACCATCATAGTTCTTGCAAGCCCAGATGTAGCCGCCGTTTGAACGGATAACTCTTGCTACTGCATCATCGATAAGGGTGTAGAAATACTCGATTCCGAGTGCTTCGTATTTCTCCTTGTACTCGTTTTCATAAATTTCTGCAAAAATATCCTTGAATCTGTGGTCGTACTTCTTGGAAATAGTATCCTTTGTTGCAAACCAAACGTCCTGCTTTAAGTCAAGACCGTAATTAAGACAAGCTCTTGCGAATCCTGAAATTGAATCATCGAGGTTGTGGAGTCCCTGAATGATACCGTCACACTTCTGGAAATCATGGATAAGTTCTCTTGTTTCGTTGCCATTCTCATCTGTTACGACCAGTTCAGCCTTGCTGCCCTTGTTCACGCGCATTTCTGTGTTCTTGTAAACATCTCCGTAAGCATGACGAGCAATTGTAATCGGCTTTGTCCATGTAGGGATATAAGGCTCGATTCCCTTAACGATAATCGGCGTTCTGAATACAGTTCCGTCGAGTGCGGCACGAATTGTTCCGTTAGGAGACTTCCACATTTGTGACAGATTATACTCAGGCATTCTTACTGCGTTAGGAGTAATAGTTGCGCACTTTACAGCAACTCCGTACTTCTTTGTAGCCTCAGCCGAGTCAATAGTAACCTGATCTTTGGTAGCGTCTCTGTGTTCGAGTCCAAGATCGTAGTATTCTGTGTTGAGTTCAACATAGGGTTCAAGGAGAGTTTCCTTGATCCATTTCCACAGAACTCGGGTCATCTCGTCGCCGTCCATTTCAACGAGCGGCGTTTTCATTGTAATCTTTGCCATTGGCATTTACCTCCTGTGTTATTTTCCTATACCTGCAAGCCAAAGCATTGCGCAGAATATAGGCATAAGTATGATGTTTCTGACAATTGCAGGTACAAGTGAAATTTATCATATGATACACTCTTATATGTACCGATTATCAAAGCAAATATTGCTCCAATCGGTATATATGCCGAGCCATCAAGGTGAAAAAATCTTGCAAAAGCAAGTCCGCATACAAATCCGATAATCTGAGGCAGCAGCATAATCCAGAAACTTGCTCCTCTTCGACTTCTGTACCCGTAATCATTGCCTCCATACGCTGTTCACTGATACTGTAATCATCAACAATATCTTTGAAAATGTCCCCTATCTTCCACATATTCATCTACCAAAAAAGAGCAGAAAGAACAACAGCAGTATTATCCCCCTTCTGTCAAATTCCAATCTGCCCCCTTCGTTATTAATAGTTATAAACTCTGAAGAATCACTTCATGTTCTCTCTTGTGAAATCAAGAAGTCCGCCTGCAAGCATGATGTCCTTCATACGACCTGAAAGCTCGCAAAGTACAGGAATTTCTGCACCGTTGGTTTTATCGAGAACCGTAAGTTCTGCCTTGCCTTCTGAAACAGACTTTCTGACATCAGCAATTACAAGCTCGTCTCCCTGATTTATCTTATCGTAATCTGACTCGTTTACAAATGTAAGCGGAAGAATACCTGCATTTACAAGGTTTGCCCTGTGAATACGAGCAAAAGACTTAACAAGAACAGCCTTTACTCCAAGATAAAGCGGTGCAAGTGCAGCGTGTTCACGAGACGAACCCTGTCCGTAATTTGAACCGCCAACAATAATGCTCTTTCCAAGTTCCTTAGCTCTTGTCGGGAAACTCTCGTCACAAACGCTAAAGCAGAACTGCGAGATTTTCGGAATATTTGAACGAAGAGGAAGGATCTTCGCACCTGCCGGCATAATGTGGTCTGTTGTGATGTTGTCACCAACCTTGAGGGAAACAGGAGCATCTATTGTCTCAAGAAGCGGCGCTGTCTCAGGATATGGCTTTATGTTGGGACCGCGAAGAATTTCTACGCTGTCCATTTCCTCTTCTGATGCAGGAGGAACGATCATATTGTCATTGACTGTGAAGATCTCAGGAAGCTTAAACTCCGGCATATCGCCAAGCTCTCTCGGATCAGTAAGATATCCCGTAAGCGCAGAATCTGCTGCCATTTCAGGCGATACAAGGTAGATCTGTCCGTCCTTTGTTCCCGAACGGCCCTCGAAGTTTCTGTTGAATGTACGGAGTGAAATACCCTTTGAGTTAGGTGACTGACCCATACCGATACACGGACCACAGGCACTTTCAAGGATTCTTGCTCCTGCCTCGATAAGATCGGAAAGCGCCCCGTTCTGCGCAAGCATATTGAGAACCTGCTTTGAACCGGGAGCAATTGCAAGTGAAACGCTCGGGTCAACAGTCTTGCCTTTTAATATGTATGCTACTTTGAGCATATCAAGGAGCGATGAATTTGTACATGAACCGATACAAACCTGATCTACTTTGAGCTTACCAATCTCCGCAACACTTTTTACGTTATCGGGTGAATGAGGACAAGCTGCAAGAGGAACGAGCTCGCTGAGGTTTATTTTAAGCTCCTCATCGTAAACTGCATCTTCATCAGCAGAAAGAGGAGTCCACACTTCTTCACGTTGCTGAGCCTTGAGGAACTGTCTTGTGATTTCATCTGACGGGAAGATAGATGTAGTAGCACCAAGCTCTGCTCCCATATTTGTAATAGTAGCTCTTTCGGGAACTGAAAGTGTCTTGACACCTTCGCCGCAGTACTCAATAACCTTTCCTACGCCGCCCTTAACAGACATTCTCTTGAGAACTTCAAGGATAACATCTTTTGCAGCTACCCACGGCTGAAGCTTGCCGGTAAGCTCTACCTTAACAACCTTCGGGCAGGTGATGTAGTATGCGCCGCCGCCCATTGCAACAGCTACGTCAAGTCCGCCTGCTCCGATCGCGATCATACCAATACCGCCGCCTGTGGGGGTATGGCTGTCAGAACCGATAAGAGTCTTTCCGGGAATACCGAAACGCTCCAGATGAACCTGATGACAGATTCCGTTGCCGGGACGTGAGAAGTATATACCATGCTTTTTGGCAACACTGCCTATAAAGCGGTGGTCGTCGGCATTTTCAAAGCCGTTCTGGAGAGTATTGTGATCTATGTAAGCGACAGAGCGCTCTGTCTTTACACGCGGAACACCGATAGCCTCGAATTCCAGATAAGCCATTGTACCTGTTGCGTCCTGAGTAAGAGTCTGGTCGATACGGATACCGATTTCCTGACCCTTGACATATTCACCGTCAACAAGGTGTGCCTTGAGAATTTTTTCAGTCAAAGTTAAACCCATTGAGATCATTCCTTTCGTTACATATATATACATTTTACTACATAATGTGAAGTTTGTCAAGAATTAAACAAACTAAGCGCTTAAATTATATAATTTTTTGCGTTAGTAAATGCAAACAAGAAAGCTTCCACACAAATCGCGGAAGCTTTCGTTTATCAAATGTTTATATATCGTTTCTGATGATGTCATCAAGAGTCTCGCGCTTTACAGCGATTCTTGATTCGCCGTTATTGACGAATACTACAGCCGGCTTTTGGAGTCTGTTGTAGTTTGATGACATTGAGTAGTTATATGCTCCTGTTGCACAAACTGCTACAATATCACCGCTCTCTGCGTGCTGAAGCGGCATATTTTCACCGATGAGATCTCCGCTCTCGCAGCATTTTCCTGCAAGAGTAACCCTCTCGCTGCGTTCTTCGTTTGCCTTATTGGCAACAATAGCCTCATACTCTGACTTATAAAGAATATATCTCGGGCTGTCAGCCATGCCGCCGTCTACAGAAATATACGTCCTGATATTTGGGATTTCCTTGCGTGCGCCTACTGTGTAAAGAGTGATTCCGGCAGGAGCTGCAATCGAACGTCCGGGCTCGATGTAAATAACAGGCTGATTTACGTTAAGTCTCTCGCACTCGCTCTTTACCACAGCCGAAACCTTTTCAAGATATGCCTCAAACGGCACAGGATCATGCTCGTTAAGGTACTTTATGCCGAAACCTCCGCCAAGATTGAGTCCTTTGATCTCATAGCCAAGCTCGTTCTTGATTTTAGCAATAAGTCCAAGCATTACCTTTGCAGCTTCAACAAACGGGTCTATATCAAAAATCTGTGAACCAATATGGCAGTGAAGTCCCTCAAGGCTTACGTTTTCGCAGGCAATAGCCTCCTTTACAGCCTCAAAAGCCTCGCCTGTCTCAAGTGCAAAGCCAAATTTGCTGTCGATCTGTCCGGTCTTTACAAAATCATGAGTGTGTGCATCTATTCCGGGCTTTATGCGGAACATGATATTTGCCTTTACGCCTTTTTCAGCAGCAATTTTCTCAAGCCTGTGGAGTTCGCTGATGTTATCGACGATTATGTGTCCTACTCCGCAGTCAAGCGCATATTCGAGTTCATCATTTGTCTTGTTATTACCATGAAAGCCGACTTTATCCATCGGGAATCCTGCCTTGACTGCTGTATACAATTCGCCAATTGATACAGCGTCAAGTCCGTCTCCCTCACTTGCAACGATACGGCACATTTCAAGGCAAGAAAACGCTTTGCTTGCGTAGTGAACTTGTCCCCTGCCGCCGTAATACTTCTGCATACTCTCATGGAAACGTCTGAGGTTTTTTCTTACAACCTGCTCGTCCATTACATAGAGCGGCGTGCCATATTCCTTTGCAAGGTCAACGGTATCTATTCCGCCAATGGTGAGGTGTCCTTTTTCGTTTACATTCAGATTATCTGATACAAACATTTTTATCAGTCCTTTCGGAATTTATAATTTATTCGTCGGAGACATCATTGTCGTCCGCGATTTCCTCGATTATGCTGCGAAGTTCTTCCACGCCCTCGTAAGTCTGTGACGAAAACGGTATTGAATGCATTTCGTCAAAATAAGGTATCTCATGCTTAAAAGCTTCCATACGCTTTTCACGTTCAGTCTTTTTGAGCTTGTCAACTTTTGTAAGAACAAGCACAAACGGCATTTCCTGATCTATGAGATAGTTTATCATATGAATGTCATCCTTAGTCGGAGCGTGACGGCTGTCCACCAGCATGAAAACAAGCCGTATGTCCCTGTCGGAAGCAAGATAACCTTCAATAAGTTCCGCCCAGCGTTCCTTTTCGGACTTCGCCACCTTCGCATATCCGTAGCCGGGAAGATCCACAAAATAAATGTTCTCCAAACCGTAGAAATTGATAGTTGCTGTCTTTCCCGGAACAGAACTTACTCTCGCAAGATTCTTACGGTTAAAGAGCTTATTTATGAGCGTGGATTTGCCTACATTGGAATGTCCTGCAAAGGCTATCTCTATCCTTTCGGGAGGCGGTATCTGCGAGAATTTACCATATGACGAGGCAAATTCCGCTTTGTTGTAATTAAGCTTCAATGGAGTTCCTCCTTTTGCTTATGTTATTTCTTTACGAGCGCGGTATCAAGCACGTCTGTCAGAGTTTCGGCATAGACGAACTCAATTGCTTCCTTTACCACGTCATCGACCTCTTCAAGGTCAGGTTTATTAGCAATAGGAATTATTACAGTCTTGATCCCTGCTTTATATGCAGCCATGGTCTTTTCACGGAGTCCGCCAATCGGGAGAACTTTTCCGTGGAGAGTTATCTCACCTGTCATTGCAACATCAGCACGAACAGGTATTCCTGAAAGTGCAGACACAAGGGCTGTTGTCATTGTAACGCCTGCCGAAGGGCCGTCTTTCGGAACTGCCCCCTCGGGAGCATGGATATGAAGATCGTTTTCCTTGTAAAATTCAGGGTTTATGCCGTACTTCTCCGCAATGCTGCGAACATAGCTCACTGCAATCTTAGAGCTTTCTTTCATCACGTCGCCAAGCGAACCCGTGACTTCGATCTTGCCGGCACCCTTTAGCACAAGCACTTCAAGCGGCATTAAAACTCCGCCTACGGAAGTCCAGGCAAGGCCGTTTACTACACCTACCTGATCCTTCTGAGAAGAAAGATCGGGCAGATACTTGTAAATACCGAGCATTTCCTTGACGTCGTCAGGTTTTACGGTTATACGCTTCGCCTCGCCTGATGCGATCTTCTTTGCAGATTTGCGGCAAATTGATGCGATCGTTCTTTCGAGGGTACGAACACCTGCTTCCTTTGTATAATACTGAATGATATCATTTATTGCCTTATCGTCAATTTTTAATTGTGAAGCTTTGAGTCCGTGTTCCTTGATCTGCTTCGGAATAAGGTGCTCCTTTGCAATGTGGAACTTCTCCTCCGCTGTGTAGCTTGGAAGCTCAATTACTTCCATACGGTCTAAGAGCGGTGCAGGGATCGCCGAAACATTGTTTGCCGTTGTAATGAACACAGCCTTGCTGAGGTCAAATGGTATTTCAATGAAATGATCTCTAAACGCATTATTCTGCTCGCTGTCGAGAACTTCAAGCATTGCTGATGAAGGATCACCCTTGATATCACTGCAAAGCTTGTCTATCTCGTCAAACAGTATAAGGGGATTCGCAGAACCCGCCTGCTGAAGCGCTGTAATAATTCGTCCGGGCATAGCTCCGACATATGTTTTTCTGTGACCGCGGATATCTGCCTCATCGCGAACTCCGCCGAGTGAAACGCGAGCGTATTTTCTGCCCATTGCCTTTGCAATGGATTTTGCAATTGAAGTCTTGCCGATTCCGGGAGGGCCTGCAAGACAGATTATCTGTCCCTTTATATCAGGATTAAGCATATGAACGGCAAGAAATTCAATAATACGTTCCTTTACCTTTTTGAGTCCATAGTGTTCCTTTTCGAGTATCGCCTCTGCCTTTTCGAGTGAGAGCTTTGACTTGGTATACTTGCCCCACGGCAGGTCAAGCACAGTATCAAGGTAATTCTTGACTACGAATGCCTCCTGCGAGGACGGTGGAAGCTTTGAGAGCTTGTCGGCTTCCTTGAGAAGCTTTTCGCGGCTTTTCTCGTCTATTTTCAGTTCCATTATGTCGTTGGCATAAGCGAAAGCTTCATCGCCGTCATCTTCGCCAAGCTGTTCCTGAATAACTCGCATTTGCTCGCGAAGATAGTACTCTTTCTGTCCCTTGTCAATACTGCTTTTGGTTTGCTCATTGATAAGGGTTTCAAGTTCGAGAATCTCCACCTCGGAAGTAAGGCAGGCAAAGAGAACCGAAAGCTTGTTTATTATATTTGTCTCCTCAAGAAGTGTTTGCTTGTCCCTGTAATTGAGATTGCAGTTGAAAGTAACAGCTTCGTAGAGTTTGATCGGTGAATCCTGCGTCATTACTGATGTAAGAAGCTCTTTCGGCATCTTCGGGAAGAAAGAGGCATATCGCTCAAAAACTTCTTTTACGGAACGCATGAGCGCTTCTGCTTCAACATCGTCATACTTTGCGCGTGAATATGTAGGAGTGCGCTTTATTTCGGCACGAAGAGCCTTTCCATCGTCAATAAGATGTACAAGATTTGCTTTGTAAACGCCCTCCACGAGTACCTTCATGATATTGTCCGGAAGCTTTAACACCTGCTTTATTTCCACGACAACACCTACCTTATAAAGGTCGGACGCTTTCGGATCGTCAACATATGCTTCATGCTGGGCAATGAGAAAAAGCTTTCCATCGTTTTTCAGTGCCTTTTCGATAGCGTTGACAGACTTCTCTCGTGCTACATCAAAGTGCATTACCATTTTCGGGAAAGCTACAAGCCCCCTCATTGCAACCGTATATAAAATATTTGGATTTTCAGAATTCTTATCACTTTTTATAATCTGTTCCATTTTATCACCACATTTCCGTAAGGTCAGATTCATAACAGATGAACCGGGAATTTACTTTATTCCTGTCGAATGTCTATATTATACTATATTATTAAAAAAAATGCAAGTGCCAATAATATGTGTAAACCCAAGCTTATTCCCGAAGCAAAGCGGCAATCGGCAAAACGCCATAAAAATGATGGTATTATTTGTTAAGACTTAACAAAGTTAGCTTAATCATTAAAATTTACTTTACTTTTTGTTGATTCTGTGATACCATATACTAAAAGGTGTAAAAATGTTCAAAAACTATTCATTCTTTTTTAATTATTCATTTTGAAAAGTCCTTTACTTTTCCGTAATAATGTGTTAAAATGTAAAGTATAAAATTGTCTTTGAAATTTTTTCGCCTTACGGCAGATTGGAGTTTTTTATATGATCGATAAAATTAAATCCGACAGCATGGATCTGCTCTTTGAAGCTATTCTTACGCTTGAATCCGTTGACGACTGCTACAAATTCTTCGATGATCTCTGTACAAGCATCGAGCTTAAAGCTTTCGCTCAGCGTTTGCACGTTGCAAAGCTTTTGCAGGAGCACAGAGTCTATAACAGTATCGTTACAGATACCGGTGCAAGCACTGCTACCATAAGCAGAGTGAACCGCTCGCTCAAGGACGGCAATGACGGATACAATATCGTTTTCGACCGACTGAAGGAAAAGAATCTGCTGAAATAATTTTCAGAAAGGATGATTCTAATGAGAAAATCGGGAATTCTTAAAAGAACTGCTGCCTGCTTGACGGCTGCTGCAACTATTCTTACAGGTACTTCCCTCGGCAGTGTGAATGCTGCTGTAATTGATCCCGAGAACCCGAACAACTACGATAATTTCGCCGAAGCTCTCCAGCTCGCGCTTTGTTTCTATGATGCAAATAAATGCGGAGATAAAGTAGCCGAGGACGGATACTATTCATGGCGCGCAGACTGCCATGTAAAAGACGGAATGATCCCACTTACTCCCATGAATCCCATGCCTACCGTTGGCAAAGGCACTTCCAAAGATGAGGGAGACAAGGGACTCGGAACCGGAGACAAGGGCGGAGAGTCAAATCTTGGCGATGATGACCCGAGTCTGTATGTCGGCGTTAATATGTCCGAGGACTTTATAAATGCAAATAAAAAGTATCTCGACCCTGACGGTGACGGCTGTGTCGATTTAACCGGCGGCTGGCACGATGCAGGCGACCATGTTAAGTTTGGTCTGCCGGGAAGCTATTCCGCTTCGACAATTGGCTGGGGTTATTACGAATTCCGTGACGCTTATGAGGAAACGGGTCTTGCCGCACACGTTGAGGACGAACTCCGCTGGATCAATGATTACTTCATGAAAGCTACTTTCCTTGATGATGACGGAAATGTTGTTGCTTACTGCTATCAGGTCGGCGAAGGTAGCAATGACCATAACTACTGGTGTCCGCCTGAACTTCAGGTTGACGGCACAGTTGTTGCTTCATCTTCATGTGGTGTCAAGCGTCCTGCTTACTTTGCCACAACTGAAATGCCCGCCTCCGACCAGTGTGCCGGTGCTGCGGCTTCACTTGCGGTAAACTACCTTAACTTTAAGGACACCGACCCCGAATATGCTGCCGAGAACCTCAAATATGCCAAGGCTCTCTATGATTTTGCCGTTGCAACACATACCGAGGAATGGAGTATCGGCACTACTCCCATAGCTACAAGTCTCGGCTATGACGGCGGATTCTATACCTCAAGCTACGACTATGATGAACTCGCTTGGGCTGCGGTATGGCTTTACTACTGTACAGAAAACTATGATTATATCGACGATATAATTTCAGTTGATACTACGCAGACTAACGAAAAAGGCGCTTATTACTACACAGGCTACATCAAGAGAATCATTACCGATACAGGCAACTGCTGGCAGAACATCTGGGTTCACTGTTGGGACACAGTATGGGGCGGAGTTTTTGCTAAACTCGCACCTGTAACAAATACTGCCCGTGACTGGTATATTTTCCATTGGAATCTCGAATTCTGGTCGGGACACAACAGTGATACTACAGAAACGGCTGCTGCATCAGAAAATACAAATTCTGACGGAAAGGCAAATACTCCGGCAGCTAAAATGAGAGACTGGTACGTTGCTACCAATACTCACAAATATTTCGGCATGGACGACAACCTTTGGAACACTCCTATGACCTATGACCAGATCCCCGATCTTCCTGATCAGACAGGCGGAAACTTTATCGCCAAGTCCAATAACGGCTGGGCTGTTGTTTCAGGATACGGAAGTGCACGTTATAATACGGCTGCCGGTCTTTGCGCTATGGTCTATGCAAAGGAAACGGGTAATATGCAGTTTGCAGAATGGGCTAAGGACCAAATGGAATATATCCTTGGTGATAACCCTATGGGTTACGCTTATGAGGTAGGCTATGGCAACAGCTTTGCTTCACAGCCTCACCACCGTTCTTCACATTGCTCAGCTACACAGTCAATGGACGATCCTGTTGTTCAGGTTCACACTCTGTGGGGTGCTCTCGTAGGAGGACCTGACCTCAAGGATTACCACAGTGATGTTACCAAGGACTACATCTACAACGAAGTTACCGATGACTACAACGCGGGTTTCTGCGGAGATCTTGCAGGTCTTTACCATTTCTACGGTGCTAAGGGCAAGGAACTCGAAAAGCAGAACTACGTTATTGAAAACTTCGATATGTCCGCAAATGCTAAGGGATACGATCAGGTAGACGAAAACGGCGATCCGCTTCCTACAGGTCTTTATGTTTCAGGAGCAAAGGCTCAGGAAACTGATGCCGGTGTTCAGATCAAAGTCGTTGTTCACAACAGAACAGTCGATCCGCCTGAATTTGTAAGTGACATGAAAGCAAGATATTATTTCAACATCAAAGAACTTCTTGATGCAAATCAGGATATCGATTATGTTCAGCTCTTTGTTGACTACGATCAGCAGTCAGGCTACTCCAACGGCGAAACTCAGGCTACAATAAGTCAGCCTGTAAAGTACGATGATAACGGAACCTATTATGTTGAGATCGCATGGGAAAACTGCGATTTCTACGGAAGCCGTGTATTCCAGTTCAGACTTGTCAACAAAATGGATCCAGACACTTATCTGGTTACAAAATGGGATTCTTCAAACGATTACAGTTACTCTGATCTCATAAGCTTTGAAGACGAGAATTCCGCTTCAGCTATCACTGATAAGATCACACTTTATTCTTATGGTAAACTCGTTTGGGGCGTTGAACCCGACGGAACATCTGCATCAGATAATCCGTCAGACTCAATTCTTTACGGTGATGCTAACTGTGATAATACGGTTGATATTTCGGACGCTGTTATGATACTTCAGACGCTCGCAAACACAGACAAATACGGAGTTAACGGAACTGATCCTACTCATATTACAGAGCAGGGCATGATAAATGCCGACTGCAATCTCAGTCGTGACGGAGTTACCACCGTTGATGCACTTTCTGTACAGAAAATGCTCGTTGGTCTCATATCACTTCCTGTTAAATAAAACAATGGCTGCTGCACATAATGTGCGGCAGCCAATTTTGTTATATAAGACCGTAGTGTTTCAGAGCATTTGCAATGCCGTCTTTTTCTATTGGAGTTGTCACATAGGACACATATGGATATATTCTTTCAGCGCCGCCCATTGCTATGCTGTTGGGTACAGCCTCAAGCATTGGAAGATCGTTAGCGCTGTCCCCTATTGCATAGGCATTATCAAGCGGAATACCAAGCTTTTCAAGTATGTAGTGGATCGCTGTAGCTTTTGAAAATCCGAGCGGAACCATTTCATAAAAATCGTCGCCGCGGTCAATGACTGAAAAATCACGCGATGCCTCTTTACGGAAAGCTTCCATATCGCAGTTTTTATTATCCCACACAACAAACTTATCAAATTGGAAACTCTCGTCCTCAACTCTGCCGGAAATATCAATTCCGTTTGCTGCAAATGTTTCAAAGAAAAGTTTCAGTCCATCGGTAAGAGGAGCTTTATCGTCAAAATAGTACTGCTTGCTGTCCTCATAAACAGGCGTAACTCTGCACCTGCGCATGGACTCGGCTATATTTCGGCACAAATTGCGGTCAAGTTTGTTATGGAAAAGCACTTTTCCGTTGTATTCGATCTGCGTTCCGCAGCCGTAGATAAAACCGTCAAAGCCGAGTGATTTTATTCGTTCACTGACGTTGAATGCCGTTCTGCCCGAATTTATGAATGTAAGATTTCCCTTTCTGCGTGTTTCAGCAATAGCTGAAACCGTGCTTTCGGGAATAATCATCCGCTCGTCCTCGGTCATAATTGTTCCGTCAATATCAAAGAAAATTATACTCTGCATTTATCTTCCTAAGCCTCCAAGCTCATTCAGCAGCTCCATATCATCGCGGTTGACCACAAAATTTGTGACTATTTCCTGACCATCAGGATCACGGAGCTTTATCTCAACAACGCTGCCTTCACCGATTTTCTGAGATGCCGCTTTAAGAAACAACGGGAATTTCGGGTGGTTGTCGCGAAAAGTTTCAATAAGCTTTTTATACTTCAAGAAATTCATTGGATTCATTTTTTACTTCACCTCAATGATATTATACCACACAAATTTTAATAAATCAACTTTTTACGCGCTTTAGAATGAACATCGCACACAATCCGGTAAAAAGTCCTGCTATTGAGCCTGAAATTATCAAAGGCGGATAATACGCAAGTACAGCAGGTGTACGCGTTATAAAGATCGCCGCCGCCATTTGCCCTGTATTGTGGAGAATTGCTCCGATAATACTGCACAGCCACACATACTCAAGTGGAATTATTTTCCTTAGCAAAAGCATTCCCGCAAGACAAGCCAAAGCCCCTGAAAGGCTGTAAATAATTACCGAGAAATTCCCACCGAACAGCGAACCGAGAAAAACTCTCGCTACCGCTATTAAAAGCACGTCCTTTGCACTGAATCTGTATGCGGCGTAAACCGTTATTATATTGGCAAGTCCTAATTTTATGCCGGGAATCGGGATAATGTTCGGTATCCGCAGTTCTATAATGAATATTATTGTCGCCACAGCCGTCAGAAGTGAAAGTTCTGCAAGTTTTTTCGCTTTCATGTTCACTCTCCGTTTTTATCACTGAATCGGATAATAAGCTTATGCGGCAAGCAGACTATCGGGACGGATTCTGAGCGGAGTTTTCCTGTTTTTATGCAAGTACGGTCGGGACAGTCCGAATCCGAAACATATATATCGCCGTCTTTAATTGTAACATCGTTCCAGCCACCGTCAGGCGAGTCTATGCGAAGAACCTTATCACTTTCGTTCGCTATATCAATGGTCATTATCACATTGTTTTCCTGCACTATATCCACATATTCGCTTTCAGAAGGGCGGAAGATCCAAAAAGTTGCAGACATAGCTCCGAGAATTATAAGAATTACTGCTGCAAGTGTTATTTTTACACCCTTAGTCAAGTCTTATCACCTCCGACGGCATACTGCTTTCATTTACAAATCCGTCCGCAATTCCCTGTGTGTAGTAGATTTTAGCGTCATCGGTCACGAGTATCATGTCAAATTCCTGATTCTGCTTGTAATAATTGATCGCTTTTTCAGTACCTGCCACAAACATTGCTGTCGAGAGTGCATCACAGTCAAGCCCGCTGTCTCCTATTATAGTTGCGGAAACCAATCCGTTATCTGCCGGATAGCCGTCTTTCGGGTCAATAATGTGCCAGTACAGTTTGCCGTCCTTTCCGGTAAAGTAACGCTCATAATTGCCGGAGGTGATAACGGCCTTATCTGCAATGTTTATTGTACACATATTATCGCTTGGAGAAAACGGATCGCAAACAGCGACTTTCCAATCGGAACCGTCAGGCTTTGTGCCGAGTGCCTGTACATTTCCGCCAAGGCTTATAATCGCAGACTCTACGCCGTTCACGCTTAATATTCGCATTACCTCGTCTCCCGTGTAGCCTTTTGCAACTGCTCCGAGGTCAATTTCGGCATTTTTCGGAATAGTTACCGTATTTCCACTGACGGAGATTTTTGTATAATCAACGTATTTCATAAGTTCAGCAAGTTTTTCGGGTTCGGGAATCTTGTAGTCACCAACGGTAAATCCCCACTCCCTGACTATCGGATAGAGTGTTATATCGAGACTTCCGCCGGTTTTACCTCCGATTTCTATTCCTTTATTTATAAGTTTGACTGTCTCATCGTGAACTGCTGTGGGAACTCCCCCTGCGTGATTTATTGCATAAATATCACTATCGCTATCTGTTACTGAGAAGATCTTCTCCAACTCCGTTATGCGCTCCTCCGCAAGTGAAAGCGCGGTATCCGCGCCGTTTCCATATGCTTTCAGCGACATATATGTGTCCATTGCAAATACATCGCGGGTCTGAGGTGTCATAGAGTCATCTTTTGATGAAAAACTGCCTGTGCAGCCGACATTCGGGATAAGCAGGACAATTCCAAGCAAAACAGTCAATTTTTTGTTCATTGCAAACCCTTTCGTTACAGGTATACTTCGCTGTTGGTTCCGTAGAAAATATCCTCTCTGCCCGAGATCTTTTTGCAGAAATTCTCTATGAGCGACCAGTTTTCATTCAGGTCAAACTCATAGCTGTGTCCCCAGAGAGAGAAAACCGCAGGATCTTCACCGTCATATGCAAGGAAATCATCAAGAAGCTTATCAAGGTGCGGATAGCTGTGGTGGCAGGTTGCTCCGAATGCGAGCAGATTTTCGGGAATTTTAAAATCATGACGATCTATGGTCGTACGGGAAAATTTAATGCCGCATTCAGCCGCGAGCCGCATAACTCTCTCGTCGAATGCTCCATATGGATATGCCATGCCGTTTATTTTGCAGTCAAAAAGTTTCTCAAGAGCCGCCCTGTCGTCCACTATTTCCGCAATTGCCTCATCATCGCTTAACGCCTGCAAACAAGCGTGCGTAACACAGTGTACCGCTATTTCATGCCCCTTGTAAAGTTCAGGAAGTCCTTCGGGAGTCATTCGTTTTATCGTTACCCCCTCCTGAGTTACCCAGTTTCCTTTTTCGTTCATGATCCCGCTGTTCAGATTGAATGTACATTTCAGTCCGTATGTGTTAAATATATCAACAAGGCGCTTATCCTGTTCAATTCCGTCATCGTAGCTGAATGTGACAGCCTTATTTTTTCCGTTCCACATCTTAGTTTTCCTTTCTGATAGTATTCCCCGAAAATTAGCACATACCGCAATAGTTAATTACAGCAGCAATTTCCTGCAAAAAATTACAAAAAGGCTGCCGCAATTGCAGCAGCCTTAAATAATTACTTCTTGAGGAGCGACTTTCCTGTCATTTCCTCCGGCTGGGGAACTCCCATAATATCAAGCATTGTTGGTGCAAGGTCAGCAAGTACGCCGCCCTCAACGAGTTCGCCCTCAACTCCTACCGCAATAAGCGGAACGGGATTTGTGGTGTGAGCCGTGAAAGGACTTCCATCGGGTTCCATCATTTTGTCAGCGTTACCGTGGTCAGCAGTGATAAGAGCTGCACCGCCCTTTGCAAGAATAGCATCGACCATTCTGCCTACGCAGGTGTCAACAGCTTCGACAGCCTGTACTGCTGCATCAAACACGCCTGTGTGTCCAACCATGTCGCAGTTAGCGTAGTTGAGAATGATAACATCGTACTTATCGGAGTTAATAGCGTCAACTACTGCGTCACAAACCTCGTAAGCGCTCATTTCAGGCTTTATATCAAAGGTTTCAACGTCAGGTGACTTAATGAGGATTCTGTCCTCACCCTCGAACTGCTTCTCCTCGCCGCCATTGAAGAAGAATGTAACGTGCGCATACTTCTGTGTCTCAGCTATACGGAGCTGTGTCTTGCCAAGTTTTGAGAGATACTCGCCCATTGTCATTTTAAGCTGCTCGGGAGGATATGCAACTGATACATTAGGCATTGTAGCATCGTACTGAGCCATACATACAAAATTGAGCGGGAAGAATCCGTTCTTTCTCTCAAATCCGCTGAAATCGGGATCTACAAAAGCACGGGTGATCTGTCTTGCTCTGTCAGGACGGAAATTAAAGAAGATAACGCTGTCGTCAGCCTTGATCGAAGCTCCGCCCTCTACAACTGTAGGAAGCATGAATTCATCTGTTACGCCGTTTGCGTAAGAATTCTTGATAGCCTCAACAGGACACTTCTCCTGAACTCCCTCACCGTAAACAAGTGCAGCATAAGCCTTTTCTACTCTGTCCCAAGCATTGTCTCTATCCATTGCGTAGAAACGTCCTGAGATAGTTGCGATCTTTCCAAGACCGATCTCCTTGAGCTCTGCAACAGTCTGCTCCATATATTCAGCAGCCGATGAAGGCGGAACGTCTCTGCCATCAAGGAATGCATGGATGTAAACCTTATCGAGACCGTTCGCCTTAGCCATCTTTACGATACCGAAAAGGTGCTCCATGTGGCTGTGTACACCGCCGGGAGAAAGAAGTCCCATAAGGTGGAGCGCAGTGCCCTTTGCCTTACAGCTTTCCATTGCTGAAAGGATAGCCTTGTTATTGTTGAATGTGCCGTCCTTGATGTCCTTTGAAATCTTAACGAGCATCTGATAAACGATACGTCCTGCGCCGATATTTGTATGGCCAACCTCAGAGTTGCCCATCTGTCCGTCGGGAAGTCCTACATCAAGTCCGCTTGCTCCGATGATCGTATTGGGACAGCTTGCCATATACTTATCGAGATTCGGCTTCTTTGCGGCAGCGATCGCGTTGCCGTAAGTGTCGGGATTGTAGCCGTATCCGTCCATGATTATAAGTGCTACGGGTTTTTTTGACATATTATTTATTCTCCTATATGACAGGGGCGGAATAAAATCCGCCCGCTCTTTTTATTTGATTGATCAGCCGTTTACTGCTGCCTGAACGATCGTGTTGAAATCGTCAGCCTTGAGTGAAGCTCCGCCGATAAGTCCGCCGTCAATGTTGGGCTTAGCAAGAAGCTCTGCACAGTTCTTAGCGTTCATTGAGCCGCCGTACTGAATCGTTACTGCGTCTGCTGTTTCCTGATCGTAAAGCTTAGCGATCTGAGCACGGATAAATCCGCAAACTTCCTCAGCCTGATCGGGTGTAGCTGTAAGACCTGTTCCGATCGCCCATACAGGCTCGTAAGCGATAACAGTATTCTTTACCTGTTCTGCTGTAAGTGACCAGAGATCAAGCTTGATCTGACGAGCGATAACTTCTTCTGTGATGTTGCATTCGCGCTCCCACTTGAGCTCGCCAACGCAAACGATAGGCTTGAGACCTGCGTTAAGAGCAGCAACTGTTCTCTTGTTTACTGTCTCATCAGTCTCGCCAAAGTACTGTCTTCTCTCGCTGTGACCGATTACTACATACTCAACGCCGAGCTCTACGAGCATATCAGCAGAGATCTCACCTGTGAATGCGCCGCTCTTTTCAAAGTGAACGTTCTCAGCACCGATCTTAACGTTGCTGCCTGCTGTTGTATTGATAGCTGTCTCAAGATTTGTGAAAGGTACGCAAGCGATCACCTCTACGTTTCCCTCAGCATTTGCTACGAGGGGCTTGATAGCTGTAAGAAGCTCCTTAGCCTCGGGTCTTGTCTTGTTCATTTTCCAGTTTCCGGCAATAATTGCCTTTCTTTTAGCCTTGTTCATTAAAAACAGCTCCTTTTATTTTAATAAATTGATCGTCGATCGTGCGTTGCATTTACTGCAACAAGGGCGAATATTTCTACTCGCCCTTTGCTTTAATTACTTCTTGTCAGCGATTGCTGCAACACCGGGAAGAACCTTGCCCTCAAGATATTCGAGAGAAGCACCGCCGCCTGTTGAGATGTGGCTCATCTTATCGGCAAATCCAAGCTGGATAGCTGCTGTTGCAGAGTCACCGCCGCCGATGATAGTTGTAGCGTCAGCCTCAGCAAGTGCCTCACAAACTGCTACAGTACCCTTCTTGAGTGTGGGGTTCTCGAAAACGCCCATAGGTCCGTTCCAAACAACTGTCTTTGCAGACTTTGCAGCCTCAGCAAAGATAGCGCAGGTCTTAGGTCCGATATCAAGGCCCATCTTGTCAGCAGGGATCTTGTCGGAGTCAACGTACTCGATAGAGATCTCGCTGTCGATAGGATCAGGGAATGAAGATGCTACTGCTGTATCTACAGGGAGAAGGATCTTCTTACCGAGCTTCTCAGCCTTTGCAAGCATTTCCTTACAATAATCAAGCTTCTCATCGTCAACGAGAGATGTTCCGATAGAACCGCCCTGTGCCTTGATGAATGTATAAGCCATACCGCCGCCGATAATAAGTGTATCGCACTTCTCAAGGAGATTTGAGATTACGTTGAGCTTATCTGCAACCTTAGCGCCGCCGAGAATAGCTACAAAAGGTCTCTCAGGAACTTCTACAGCATTTCCGAGGTACTTGATCTCCTTCTGCATAAGGTAACCAACAGCAGTCTCCTTAACAAACTTTGTAACGCCAGCAGTTGAAGCGTGAGCACGGTGAGCAGAACCGAAAGCGTCCATTACGAAAACTTCATCGTCAACGAGGTCAGCAAGCTCCTTGGAGAACTCTTCACCGTTCTTAGTCTCTTCAGCACCGCGGAAACGTGTGTTCTCAAGAACTACGATCTCTCCGTCTTTCATTGCAGCTACAGCAGCCTTAGCCTTATCGCCTACTACTGTGTCATCAGCAGCAAATGTAACCTTTGTGTTTACAAGTTCAGCAAGTCTTTCTGCTGCGGGAGCAAGTGAGAACTTAGCCTCGGGACCATTCTTCGGCTTGCCGAGATGTGAACAGAGAACAACCTTTGCGCCGTTCTCAACGAGCTTATTGATAGTGGGAAGAGCAGCCTGAATTCTGTTATCGTTTGTGATAACGCCGTCCTTCATAGGAACGTTGAAATCCACTCTTACGAGCACCTTTCTGCCTTTAACGTTAATGTCTTCTACAGTAACCTTGTTTAATCCTGCCATTGGTATGACATCCTTTCGTTATAAAATACATTTTAGGGTGCTGTTATAATTTTAACAGCATATTAATATTGTACACTATTTTCGCGGATTTTGCAAGTGCCTGAGAGATTTTTTTCATTAAATTTTGGTAAATTTTCGCAAATTAGCCAATTTTCGGATATTAAACTTCGGGATACGCTAGATTTTTTCGGCAATTTGTTATTTTCTGTGTTATCTAAGGCTTACCCGGACTGTATCTTCCTATATTTAGGCATAAGAAAAGCTGCCGCATTTTCAGCGACAGCTTTAAGTTGGGTATTAAGTTTTATTACTTGAATACTGCGAGGAGGAATCCTGCTGCAATTGCAGAACCGATTACACCTGCAACATTCGGGCCCATTGCGTGCATGAGAAGGAAGTTTGAAGGATTTGCTTTCTGTCCCTCGATCTGTGATACACGAGCAGCCATAGGAACTGCTGATACACCTGCTGAACCAATGAGAGGATTGATCTTGCCGCCCGAAAGCTTGTACATGATCTTGCCGACCAAAAGTCCGCCGACTGTAGAGAAGCAGAATGCTGCGAGGCCAAGGAAGATTATTTTAATTGTCTCAAGTGAGAGGAAACGGTTTGCCGCAGTTGTTGCACCAACTGAAATTCCGAGGAATACTGTTACGATGTTCATGAGAGCATTCTGAACTGTGTCGGAAAGTCTTTCGGTAACTCCGCACTCTCTCCAGAGATTGCCGAGCATGAGGCAGCCTACAAGAGGAGCTGTTGACGGAAGAAGAAGGATCACGAACATTGCAACAATTATCGGGAAGATGATCTTCTCAGTCTTTGATACCTGTCTTGACTGTTCCATCTTTACCTTGCGCTCTTTCTCAGTTGTGAGAAGCTTCATGATCGGAGGCTGGATCATAGGGATAAGTGCCATATATGAATAAGCCGCGATCGCGATAGGTCCAAGAAGATGAGGAGCAAGCTTTGTCGTAAGGAAGATAGCTGTCGGGCCGTCAGCACCGCCGATGATACCGATAGATGCAGCTTCCTGTCCTGTAAAGCCGATGCAAACAGCTCCGAAAAATGCGAGGAATACGCCCATCTGAGCTGCTGCTCCGAGGAGGAGGCTCTTGGGGTTGGAGATGAGCGGACCGAAGTCAGTCATTGCTCCGACGCCCATAAAGATGAGTGACGGATAAATTCCTGCCTTTACGCCAATGTAAAGAATATCAAGAAGTCCGCCATGTGCCATAATTGCACCGTAGCTGTGATAATCAGGATGTTCGGAGTTAAGGAAATTATCCCAGAGATCAACGTGATAGAGTGCATCAGCAGTATCTCCGCCAACAAAATACGAAAGGTTTACAAGGAGACAGCCGAACGCAATTCCGACAAGCAGAAGAGGTTCAAACTTTTTCTTGATACCGAGATAGAGAAGAACACACGATACAAGTATCATGATGAGGTTCTTCCAGCCGCCGTCTACGAGGAAGCTGTGAAAACCTGAGCCTTCCCACAAGGTTTTAAGGGTTTCGAGAATATCCATTTTATGCCCTCCTTATGCAATAACAATAAGAGGAGAGCCTGTATCTACAACAGCACCCTTGCTTGTAACGACCTGTGCTACAGTACCGTCCTTGGGAGCTACGATCTCGTTTTCCATCTTCATTGCTTCGAGGATAACAAGAACCTGTCCAGCCTTTACTGTATCACCCTTTGCAACGTCTATGCGGAGAATGTTTCCGGGCATCGGAGCGTTTACAGCTTCGCCTGCCTCAAGGTTTACAGGAGCAGCAGATGCTGCAGGGGCAGCTGCCGGAGCGGCAGCAGGTGCAGCCGCCGGAACTGCTGCGGCAGCGGGAGCAGGTGCGAGTGCCTCATATTCATCAAGGAGAACTGCCTTGCCCTGTTCAACCTCTACTTCATATGTCTTACCGTTGAGTGTAACTTTATACTTCATAATTATTTGACCTCCTTAATGGAAATAAAGCGAAGCTCATTGAGAGGCTTTTTCATTTTATCAGCAACGATAGCCATTATCATTGCTGCTTCCTTATCAGGAACATCGTAAAGCTTCACATGACCTGCTGAACCGGGAGCAAGCTCCTTTTCTTCAACAACAGGAGCAGCAGCTTCGGCAGACTTTTGGGCAGCCTCAGCCTTTTCAGCGGCAGCTTTTTTAGCATCTTTTGACTTAAAATATGCGCCTGTGCCGTAGAGAACAGCCATAAGGATAATAAGTCCGAAGAATACTACGCAATAACCGAATATCGCGGTGATTCCTGCCTCGCCGATGCTAAGTTTGTCGCCTGTGCTCTCGGTTGCTGCGAGTGCTAAATTATAAAACATACAGCAGCCTCCTTACATCTCTTCGATCGTGTAAACAGCTTCGTTTTCTTCCTTAGCCTTGCGGTCTTTCAGGAACTTGATCGTCTGGTCGGGATAGCAGATATAGCTCATGATATCTTCTTCGCTGCGTGCAAGGTCACCGATTGCTTCCTTAGCTGAAACAAATTCTTCACCTGTACGCTTTGAATCCTCGATACGGCAGTCAACAGGCTTTCCGCCTGCTCCGAGAACCTTTTCTTCAAGTGCCTTGTCAACGGGAGCAGGAGCGATTCCGTACTCACCCTTGATGTAATTCTTTACTTCCTTGGAAATATTCTTATATCTTTCGCCTACGAGAACGTTTGTTACAGCCTGATTTCCTACCATCTGTGAAAGAGGTGTAACAAGCGGAGGATAACCAAGGTCAGCTCTTACCTTCGGGATCTCTGCGAGAGCTTCGTCAAACTTGTCCATAGCGTGCATATCTGTAAGGTTTGCGATCATGTTTGAAAGCATTCCGCCCGGAACCTTGTAAACAAGTGCCTGAGCGTCTGTGCCAAGGCTCTTGGGGTTGATCTGTCCGTTGTCGATATACTGCTGCTTGAGAGGCTTGAAGTAATCATTTACCTTATTGATGATATCTTCGTCAAGACCGGTCTCAATGCCGTACTGCTTCAGAGCATAGTACATTGTTTCGGTTGAAGGCTGAGATGTTCCGCCTGAGAAGCATGAAGCTGCACAGTCAATAACATCAATACCAGATTCGATCGCCTTTGTAAGAGTCATGTAAGCCATGCCTGTTGTGCAGTGTGTGTGAAGAATAAGCGGAATGTCGCCTACTGCGTCCTTGATTCCCTTAATAAGGTGTTCAGCCTCATAAGGAGACATTGTACCTGCCATATCCTTGAGACAAATCGTCTGGAATCCCATGCTCTTGAGTTCCTTACACATCTCGATATACTTATCTACTGTGTGTACAGGGCTCTGTGTGTATGAAATACAGCCCGAAGCGATAGTGTTGGGTGTAGCGTACTTCATTGTAGCTTCAAGAGCAGTCTTGATGTTCCTGAAATCGTTGAGAGCGTCAAAGATACGGATAACATCGATACCATTTTTAATAGAAAGCTCAATGAACTTTTCTACAACATCGTCATGATAATGCTTGTAGCCGAGAAGATTCTGTCCTCTCAGAAGCATCTGGAGTTTGTTGTTGGGAAGATTCTTTCTAAGCTTGCGAAGTCTCTCCCACGGGTCTTCGCCAAGATAACGGAGACACGAATCGAAGGTAGCTCCGCCCCAGCATTCAATTGAATAGTAGCCTGCCTTGTCCATTTCGGGTAAAATACCCTCGTAATCCGCATAAGGCATTCTTGTTGCCATAAGCGACTGCTGAGCGTCACGCAGGACTGTTTCTGTCAGTTGCACTTTTCTCATGTACAAACCTCCTCAATATTAATTCTGCATAGCAGAAAATATAATGCCGTATCGTCGTTGATATAGCACCGTTTACTTTATCAGGCTTAACCAATGCCTATAGCAGTAAAACAAAATACTGCATTGCTATGAAATTAAACCATTCAAAATTTATTATAACACATTAGAAAATTAATTTCCACTCTTTTTTTCAAATTTCTGCTGTATAAAATAAAATTATTTTCCACAAATCCCAAGGATTATAATGCATATATGATAGTCCGACTATATAAAATCATCACAAATATGAATGATTTCTTAAAGATAAATACATATTGACCAATTTCGTTCGTCATGTTATACTATTTATAGATACAAATAACAAAGTCATTGTTATAATGAATAAACAGGAGGGCTCTTCGATGAAGAAAAAGAATTTTATGCGCAGAGCAGTTGCCGCTCTTTCGGCATTGGCTGTCTGCGCAGGAGCTGCGGCTTATGATATTCCCGCTGTTGTCAGCAATATCACCACAGCCACCGCAATTTCAAGCAATACCCGCGTCAGGGTCGATATCAACCGCAACGATGGAAGAAGTGTGCTTTACGCTCCGAATGCTGAAGCATGGTCGTTCACGGGTGACTCGTTCAAAATCTCTACAGGAGTCACCGTAAAAATAAGCAACGGAAGCGGCAGCGGTTCTGTTGATGCGGTCAACAACAAAAAACTGCAAAAATATGACGGCACTACACCTTATCTCATAGCTGACGGCGTTTTTAATAAGGATAACGACAAAAGCGGCGCTCTGAAAATCGAGATCTCCGGTCTCTCAAACGGAACTCACTCTTTTTCGGGCTGGCACAGTTGTCTCTACGGAAACGTTGATCCGAGCAGCCTCAAAATTTCTGTCAACGGCTCAGTAAAGCAAACAGGTATCAAGTGTCCTGTCAATATTACCAATGACAATGATGCAGGACGCTCATACGTTGAATTTTCGGGAACTTCCGCAACTATTCTTATTCAGGGCGAGGGCAATAAATCCTACAGCAACGCTTGGCTGAACGCATTTGAAATCGACGGAGCCGATCCATTTACATCTATCTCAAACATCAGCCCCGAAGACCAGTTTGAACATCAGGACTACAGTGACGGCCTTAACTGGACTGCTGGCAGCGGCACTGTTTCTCATGAAGTCTATATCGGTACAGACATGAACAGCGTTCAGAACGCCACAAAATCCTCTCCCGAGTATAAAGGCTCGGTCACTGCTCCTCACTTTGACCTCAGCAGTAATGAGTATTCTTCAATTCCCACATATTACTGGCGTGTTGATGAAGTAAGCGCCAACGGAACTGTCAAGGGTTCGGTTTATTCGTTCAAGCTCAACAGACTCGCTTTCCCGACAGCCGAAGGATACGGACGCTGGGCAAGAGGCGGCAGAGGCGGCGAAGTTTATCACGTTACCAACCTCAATGATTCAGGAGAAGGCTCATTCAGATACGGCGTTGAAAGCGTAAAAGGGCCGAGAACTATCGTTTTCGATGTCGGCGGCATTATTCCGCTCCAAAGCAAGCTTACCATTCCTGCTGACGGCGGAGACCTTTATATTGCGGGTCAGACTGCTCCCGGAGACGGTATAACCCTCATTAACTGGGGATTCGGCGCAAGTGGATGCAGCGATGTCATTATCCGTGACGTGAGAGTCCGCCCCGGTGACCGCGGTCTTTCGGGTGTTAACGATGTTTCGGACGGAATGGGTCTCGGAAGCACTAACAACTCCATAATCGACCATTGCTCTATTTCATGGGCTACAGATGAGGGATTCTCCTCTCGTTCCGCTTCAAATATCACGTTCCAATGGAACATCATAGGCGAGTCACTCCACGATTCCATACACTACAATGCGGCAGACCGTTCGCAGACCGAAACTCACGCTTTTGCTGCTTCGATCAGCGGCAACACAGGAAGTTTCCACCACAATCTCCTTATCGACTGCACAGGCCGCAACTGGTCTCTTGCAGGAGGAATGGAACAGGACGCTGTCACATATGGCGGATACCTTGATATCAGAAACAATGTTGTCTATAACTGGCGCGACCGTACAACTGACGGCGGTGTCCGCAGACTTAATTTCGTGAACAATTACTACAAGGCAGGCGCTTCAAGCAACACTTCCCTTCATGTAGTTTCAATCGACGGAAATGAGCTTAATACGGGTGACTGTCAGAAAATGTACGTTTCGGGCAACATCATGACTGATACAAGCGGTAATCAGCTACTCAAAGCAACAGACGATGCATGGAGCAAAGGCAAGGCTACTTCTCCGCTCAAAAACTGCACTATCAATGATGTAAAACTCAGCGTACCTTTCTGCGAATCGTATGTAAATACCGATTCAGCCGAAGCCGCTTACGAAAAAGTCACCAACAGTTCAACAGGCGCAGGCGCGAATGTTCCTGCACTCGACTACATTGACTCACGCTATAACAAGGAAGTTACCAACGGCACATACACCTACTCAGGCAGCAAGCAGAATCTCAAGGGCATTCTCGACAGTCAGAACGACTGCGGAGGCTATCCGACAAGTGCTAATTTCAAGGGCGGCACAGCTCCCACAGATACCGACCGCGATGGTATGCCCGACACTTGGGAGACTGCTCACGGTCTGGATCCCAATGACCCCTCAGACGGAAAAATAGTTTCACTTTCGGGTGATGACTACACAAACCTTGAGATGTACCTAAATGAACTTGCAGGCGACCCTGTTGAATATAACGGCACTTCTTCAATTTCAGCTTTTGAGACTATTGAAGCTGAGGCTTACAACAGCGAATCGGGCACAAAGAATCAGGACAGAGAGGACGGTTCTCATGTTGCTTACATCGAAAGTGGAGACTACATTTGCTTTAACAGCGTCGATTTTGAAAATGGCGCTAAAAGCTTTAACGCAAATGTTACAGGCAACGCTTCCATTATCGAACTCTACCTCGATTCCATCGGCTCATCTCCTGCTGCAACTATCGACTTTAACGGCAGCGGCTCATGGAATAGCTGGCAGACTATATCCGCGAATATTCCAACAATTACTGGCAAGCACAAGCTTTATCTTGTATTCAAGGGTGGAGACGGATATCTGCTTAACATTGATAATTTCGTTTTCGGAAGAGAAAGTGTTAAGTTCAGCGGAGATCTTTTAAAGGATATTTCTGTTAACGAAAGCGCAAACGTTACAAGCTGGAAAATTCTCAAAAACGCTGCTGTCAGCTCTCCCCTTTTCGGCGACCGAACATTCACGTTTACGACTCTTCCCGAAAAACTCATAGGCGCTGAGCAGCTTATCACTTCCTGTGACGCTAAGGCATTCACCGGAGACATTGCTGATATGACTGCGGCCGAAGATATCACGCTCTATATCGCTCTTGACAGCAGAATGAAAGATCCTGAAAATGCAGTTCCCGAGTGGTTAAGTTCCTACGAACCTGTAAGTGAAACTGCTTCAACTTCAAATGATCTTACGTTTATCTTCTATAAAAAGAATTTCAGCAAGGGTGACAAGATCACTATTGGCGGCAACGCTCACAGTTACTCTGTAGTTAACTATACTGTTTTTGCAGTTCCTCAGGAAAAAATAACCGAGACGACCACAACTACAACAACTACCACTACCACCACGACAACAACTATTACGGATACCACAACGACTACTGTTCTTTACGGAGATGCAAACTGCGATAATAAGATTGACATTTCGGACGCTGTCATGATACTGCAGTCACTTTCAGCTCCTGATAAATACGGTATCAACGGAAGCGACGAGACCCACATTACTGCTCAGGGTCAGATCAATGCGGACTGCTCCAATGTTGGAAACGGTGTAACTACCATGGACGCTCTGGCTGTTCAAAAATTCATTATCGAATTAATTACACTTCCCGAATAATGAAAAAAGCTGCTGCAAAAAATTGCGGCAGCTTTTTTATTGCGAAAACGTTTTTTTAATCTCGAAATCCATACATTCCCACACTCGGAACTGTTCCTATTATAACATTTTCTGCAATCAGAAAATCAAAATTGACTTGTGTTTCAAATTCATAAAGCGGCAGCGATGAACTGATATTTACTGTTATCGCTGCCGTTATTGTATGTCTGGTCTGATTGATTCCGGCGCTGTCAAAACCGCTTTCAAGTTCGACCTGTGCGCTCCCCAGCGGACAAACTCTTATTCGCAGATTAGGCCCTCTGCCTGCAAGCATATACGAATCAGTCAGCGAACCTATCGGGATCTTGTGATACTCTTTCCCTGCCGCTTCAAGTCTGCGGTTTATCTGAAGTGTAAGCTCTGACTGAACCTTATTTATATTGTATGAATTTGTCTCAAGAGCAACCGTTTCTCCGTTTCCGTCATAGACAGCAGTCACAAAATCGCTGTAACTCCAGTTATTTTCACTGAGATATTCGGAGACAGAGCTTTCAATGGTCTCATTCGTCATAAGTATCGCACAATGCTCAGCCTGAACTGATGCAACAGGACGGAGTGAACGGTCGGCTTTAACTGCTGCGATCACAAGAACAGTGATAACTAAAGCGAACATGACCGTTCCTATTTTAAATCGCGTACTGTATCTGCGCTGAATACGCCGCTTTCTGTGTCTCACAGTCTCCACCTCTCTTATCTTTTTCACTGCTATAATTATATTCCTGCAATCGACAAAGCGTGACAAAACTATGGACAAATTATCGAAAATGTGCTACAATATTTACATATTACTGGAACGGAGAATCAGAATGAAAAAAATTACCGTTGGAATCACGGCTCACGTCGATTCGGGAAAAACCACTCTTGCAGAAGCCATGCTTTTCAGTGCAGGCAGACTGCGCACTCTCGGAAGAGTTGATAACGGAAGTTCTTCGCTCGATACGGACTCTATTGAGCGAAAGCGCGGCATAACCATATTCTCTCATCAGGCGGAACTGACGTTCGGAGACAGTCATGTAATGCTGCTGGATACTCCCGGACACGTTGATTTTTCTGCCGAAACAGAACGAACTATGCAGGTTCTCGATTACGCGATACTCGTTATAAGTGCGACCGACGGGGTTCAGAGCCACACGACAACATTGTGGAAGCTTCTGCAGAAATACGAGATCCCGACTTTCATCTTCGTCAATAAAATGGATCTTACTACTGCAGAAAACGGAGCGATCGTCAATGAACTTCAAAAACACCTTTCGGAAAGATGCGCTGATTTTTCTGGTGAAAGCAGTTCTATTTACGAAAACTCCGCTATGTGCTCCGCTTCTCTTATGGAGAATTTTCTCGAAACAGGTACACTTTCAGACTCCGATATCATAAAGGCAATTTCAGAGCGCAGAGTGTTTCCGTGTTTCTTCGGAAGCGCTCTTAAAATGCAGGGGATCAACGAATTCCTCACGCTCGTTGACAGGTTTACTTCTGAACCGGAAAGTCAGTCTGAATTCGGCGCAAAGGTATATAAAATTACTTACGACCCCAAAGGCAGCCGTCTAACTCATCTTAAAATCATGGGCGGAAGGATTAAAATGCGCGAGGAACTTAAATATCTCACCTCGGACGGAGAACCCGCGAGCGGCAAGGTAAGCTCGATAAGATTCTATTCAGGAGATAAATTTCGTACATCCGATTCTGCCGAAACAGGTGATGTCTGTGCAGTAACAGGTCTTACAGGTACTTTCGCAGGTCAGGGAATCGGAAACGTCAGAAACTCAGACCGCGCTATCCTCGAACCCGTCATGACATACAAAGTGTGCTTTTTGTCAACGGTCAATATCCATGAGGCATTGCAGGATCTCCGCCGTCTTGAAGATGAAGACCCACAGCTTCATATTCTTTGGAACGAACAAAGCCGAGAGATCCACTTGCAGCTCATGGGAGTGATCCAGCTTGAAGTTCTGACTAATATAATCAAGGACAGATTCGGATATGATGTTTCGTTCGTAAACGGTGCTATTACATATAAGGAAACCATTACAAATACCGTTGAGGGAGTCGGTCACTATGAACCCCTCCGTCACTACGCGGAAGTTCACCTGCTGCTCGAACCTCTGTCTCAGGGCAGCGGTATACAGATCGCCTCGGACTGCGCTGAAGACAAGCTCGACAAAAACTGGCAGAGGCTTATCCTTACCCACCTCGCAGAAAAAACTCACATTGGCGTTCTGACAGGCTCGCCTATCACGGATATTAAGATCACGCTCGTTTCAGGAAAGGCTCACCTCAAACATACAGAGGGCGGAGATTTCCGACAGGCTACCTACCGCGCTGTGCGGCAAGGTCTCAGAACTGCTGAATGTCAGCTTCTTGAACCTTTTTACGAATACGAAATTGAACTTCCGACAGAAAATGTCGGCAGAGCCATTTCTGATTTGCAGCAGATGTCGGCTGAATTCGAGCCGCCCGAGACTGTCGGCGAAAACTCAATAATACGAGGCTGTGCTCCTGTCTCTGAGCTTAGCACATATCAGGGTGAACTCATTGGCTACACCAAAGGCAAAGGAAAAATATCCTGCACGCTAAACGGATACCGTCCGTGCCACAATTCAGATGAGGTTATTGAAAATTTCAGTTATGACTGTAACGGCGATCTTGAAAACAGTGCGGACTCGATTTTCTGCTCACACGGTGCAGGGTTCGTGGTCAAATGGAATGAAGTTCCCGAACATATGCATCTGCCGTCTATTCTCGATACCGATGACAGCGACAATGAAGAGGCAATGCAGCAGAAAGCGCGTAAATTCATAGAAAGAGCCGTTTCGGACGAGGAGCTTATGGAGATTTTTGAGCGAACCTACGGAAAACCCAAAACTGCGCCTCACAGAGCCTTTCAAAAGACAAAGGCTGTCAGTTTCGATGATAAAAAAGTAAGACTTCCCGAATATTCCGGCCCTGATTATCTCCTCGTTGACGGTTACAATATTATTTTTGCTTGGGACGAACTGAAAAAGATCGCTGAAGAAAATCTTGACGCAGCACGCTCTGAACTCATCAACATGATGTGCAGTTATCAGGGATTTTCAGGTGACGAGCTTATTCTCGTTTTCGATGCCTATCGTGTCAAGGGCAAACACCGTGAAGTTGAGAAATACTACAATATCAATATCGTATACACCAAAGAATCCGAAACCGCCGACTCATACATTGAGCGCACCTCTCACGAGCTGTCAAAAAAGCACCGCGTTCGTGTAGCAACTTCCGACGGTGCAGAGCAGATGATAATTCTCGGCAACGGCGCTATGAGAATTTCTGCGGCAGAATTCCAAAAGCGATATCAGGCTGCGCAGAAAGCTATCCGAGAATACATGGACAGGTCATAAATTTTTCCAATGAGCTGTTTAACGGAAAATAGTGATATAAAGCGAGGTATTTCCAATGAAAAAATGTATGTTTACTGCAATTGCATTATGTTTTTGTCTGATTATAAATCTCTCGGGTGTATTCGGAATTAACGCGCAAGCGCAATCTTCTCATATTGAAAAGATCGACGGAACATTTATTCAGCCTTAATTGACTGGTACGCTTTCGAGCGATGTGAAAAGCTGAGATCCGTTGTCATTCCCGATACTGTAACGCACATCAGTCGTTTTGCCTTTGCACACTGCATTTCATTGGAAACGGTAAATATGCCGAAGTTCCTTTATTCCATTGAACAGTATGCATTCTATGATTGTCCGAAACTAATTGGCGTTGATTTGCCTGATTCTCTGCATATCATCGAAGAACGTGCATTTTGCGGCTGCAAATCTATCTCTGATTTAATTATTCCCGAAAACTGTCAGAGCATAGGAAACTATGCGTTTTTGGACTGTGATTCGCTTTACACTGTTACGATAAATGGAGAAGATACGAGCTTTGGCATTAAGTCCGTCGGATATGAATACGATAACGGTTATAAAATTAAAGACGGATTCTTGTTGACCTCAGGAAGTAAAAATGCCGCTGACTATGCAAATGACAACGGCATAGATCTGATATCTGAAATGATAAAAGGCGATGTAAATGCTGACGGTTCATTCAACATTGCAGATGTGGTTCTAATGCAGAAATGGATTCTGGCTTCATCTGATGTAAAACTGACAAATGCAAAATCCGGAGATATCTTGCAGGATAATATTCTGAATATATTCGACCTGTGCATGATGAAGCAAATGATTTTAAATAAAATTTAACTAAATGACATAAAAATCCTCCTATGGTATAATATAAACCATAGGAGGATTTTTATGTCAAAGAAAGAATTGTCAACACGCCAGTTTATATGATGTGTGCCTTATCTTTTTTTACGAAATTTAGGCAGAAGCCGTTTGAGGTAAAATTTATATATCATACTTAAATTCACATCATATAGCAAAAATACCGCATTAGCCATACCCAACATAACAATCGCGCCGTATTTTCCAAACTCATCAAACTCCTCAAGCATCTGGTCAAGTCCGAAAATATATACTGTTACATAAAAATAAGCTATTGCACAAACGTTGAAAATCACAAGTTTTGCCGCGAGTATCATCGGCTTGAACCGCAGTTTTTGCAGGTACGGGCGAATTATCGGATAGTGACCGAAAACCATTATAAACACAAGTGCAGCTTCCTTATCAAAAGTCACAAAAAGCGAGAGCAGGCTCACAGATACATAAGTAAGCAATGCCCAACCTGTGCTGACTTCTGCCGCAATTATCATGAGCAGGACTCCTGCTATCATCGGCAGCAGAAGATAAAGAGCAGGCAGGATTCCTGCAAGGAACATTGTCACAAGGCACAGCGCCGACACTATGCCTCCCAGCGCGACTTTATAGCTTATGTCCCTCATTTGCCCTCCGTTTTGCTGACAGGCTTTTTGGCACGCTGAATATTATACGTTATTGCTCCAAGGATCCTGTCGGGAACAAGCTTCGCGCCAAGGATCCCTGCTTTCACCGTAAATCCGGGGATAGCAAACAGCTTTCCTGCAAACGCCCTTTTCAGAGCATATTCTGCCGCAAAATTCGGACTGATAGGCTTTACGCTGAAATTTACTCCTGCGCGATTATTGAAATTCGTATCCACAGGGCCGGGACAAAGCAGGGTTATGGTGACATTTGACCTGTCTCGGCGCAGTTCTTCATATATCGCAAGAGAAAGGCGAACCACATAGTTCTTTGAAGCGTAGTAGGACGAAAGGAGCGGGCCGGTCATAAAACCTGCTGCCGAAGCGACATTAAGTATGATCCCGCTGTCTCGCTTTTTAAAATCGCGCAGAAAAAGCTTTGTCAGAATATGCAGAGCTGTGATATTTACATTTATCATATTCAGTTCATCATCAAGGTCGGTCTCGTCAAATTTGCCGAAAATTCCATAACCTGCATTGTTGACGAGCATTCCAACGCTCTTGTCTCTGCAAAATTCATAAACGCGGAAAACATCTTCCTTTTTTGAAAGGTCGGCTGCAATTATCTCTGTATTTCCTCCAAGTTCCTGCTGCAAGGATTTCAGGGCAGCTTCATTTCTGCCTGTAAGGATAAGCTCCCAGCCTTTCATTCTCAGTTTTCTTGCCATGCTCTTTCCTATTCCCGAGGTAGCTCCTGTCACTAATGCTTTCATTTTCAATTCTTCCTTTCCCATATATTTTCGCTGAAACTCTCGCTGTTCATTTCGTCAATCCCAAAGAGGAAAAGCGTTTGCTCAAAGTCTGAGGGATCAACATAATCACTGATATCTCCATTCATATCCTCAAGCGAAAGAACAGTTATTAAGCTGTAGTGCTGAATCAGAAACGGTATAAAACAATCCGCATAGCTATCCTTTACAACAAGCAGACTGCGCTCATTATTGACAGAAGTCTCGATCTCAGTCATCGGCGCATTGTTTCCGAGGTACATATCGTACATATAACCTGATCTGAGTTTTTCGCGGTCATAAAGCGAACTATTGTAAGGATAGCCGTAACTGTCATATGATATGCACGAAACAACGTCCGCACCATCGGGATACTCATATATATCAAGGATATCCGGCTTTGTGTCGGTATAGAGAATGCGGCTGTAAAGATTTCCAAGAAACGAATCTGTAACGTGCTCTATGGTATATTTATCGTAAGTAGTCGGGATAAATCCGAGTTTCTGAATAACTGTTCTGTAAACACAGTATGCCCCGTAGCTTGTCCATTTAGTATCACTTCGGTAATAAATGTAGCTGTCTTTCATCATTTTCAGAATATTGTAGGCGTCAATGCGCCTGATATCCGTATCGAGCATATCATAGAAAGCGGATATTCGCTGATTTTCAGGTTCGCTCTGAAGATAAATCGGCAGAACATCGCTGTAAACTCCCGAAGATGTTGGAACAACCGTAATATACACCGTTCCGTCATAGGACGAAGAATAGCGGTTTATCGAATTGGCATAGTCGGGCAGAGTGTTCCGCAGCGGCTTTTCGGTATCAAGCAGCATTGTACTGTCGATGTAGACTCCATTGACGAGACTCTCGCTTATCTGCGGCTCATACTTTGACTTGAACGAGAGCCAGCTCGAACGTCCGGCAAAGTGGTCGGCAACATATGTTCCAAGTTCATGCGTAAATGTACCGTCACTAATGGTATGTTGATTCGGAAGCTGTGCATGAGCAAGCTCTATGTTTTCCTGCTGTGAAAAATACTGTTTCGGTCTGAAAAAAGTCAGCAGAGAACATACTGAAATAAACGTCAGCAACAGAACTGCCGTCAGTACTCCCGTAAGCTTTGACATACACACTCTCCCCTTTCTTATAATCTTATCAGAATCATGTCGGAACTTCCGCTGTAAGAGATAAATGCCGTGCAGAGCATAAGAAGTACAAGCATGAATACCGGTGTAATAATATCTATCACACTGCGCATTCCTGTTTTTTCAGCACGGACTATCATATTGCGGAAAAGGCTTGTTGAGGCGTAAACGGCTGCAAGGATAAGCACGATATAGGACTTGAGAAGATAGAACGACAGCTCATCTACAAGAATTCCGCTGCGCCCGAACATAGTGAGCAGGTATTCAAACGAATCTGCAAAACCGTCATTTAAAAAGAACACTCCGCCTATAACTGCAAAGATCACCGTGTAAAATATTCCCGTAAAACCGTGTGATTTTTTCTGAATGAACCTATTTTCAAACAGGATCGCCGCCGCGCTTATTACTCCCCAGACAAGACCTTTAAGGTCAAACTTATACCAAAGTCCGATCATTATCCATGCCAATGCAAAAATCACTCTTTTGTGGAATTTATCCTTTCTCAGCGAAGCAAGTGGCTTGAAAAAGTATCTCCTGAACCACAGCGTAAGCTGTATATTCCAGTTAGAGGCAAATGCTCGTACTTTGGTCGAAAACAGCGGATAATTAAGGCTTGGCGGAAGTTTTATTCCAAAACAGCGGCTTATTCCGACTCCCATATCCGCAAATCCCGAAAAAGTAAAGTACAGACAGAGGATATAGGCGATAACTCCGAGCCATGCCGTCATGGCAGACATATGTCCGATATCAGTACTCTTTACCGCGGTATAGAGCATATAAAGTATATCAGCGGCAACAACTTTTTTTACCAGTCCCTTGATGAAAATACTGAGTCCCATGCCAATTGAGGCAAGTCCTGCCTTTCGGTTTGCAACAAGCTTGCCGAAAGAGTCATACCGCACGATAGGTCCCATAACAAGGCGCGGAAAATAAGTGATATACAAGGCAAACCGCGCAAAACTTCCTGCGGATCTCACTCTGCCGATATACACGTCCGAGAGAGTTCCTATCGCTGAAAGGGTAAAGAAAGAGATCCCTATCGGGAAAAATCCGTATGGCATACCGAGCATATCTGCGAATTTCAGAGAAAATTCAGACCTGAAACCAAACATCACGGATATATCCGCTAACACACAGACTGCAAACGTAACCGTAGCCGGTTTGCCTTTTGGGCGAAGCTTTTGTATAAGCAGGCAACCTGCATAGTTCATTGCAGCATATATCGCCATAAAGATTAAATAAGATGTTCCCCATGACACACAGTAAACAAGACTTATAAAGAGAAGCGCATACTCGCGAAATTTATCAGGACACAAATAATAAACAAGAAGCGACAGCGGCAGAAAGGCGTATATAAATATCAGAGAGCTGTAGATCATTCCCCGTTCTCCTTAATGCTCAGCACCATTGTTTCCAGTTCTTTGCGGTCTGTCATCGTATTCAGCACCTCAACAAGCGATGCTGTTGAAAGCAGTTCCGGCAGTCCGAGTTTTTTTTGCAATCTGTGCCTTAACTCGCTGCTGTTTTTGCCGCCGCTGAGTCCGAGTTCAAAGAGCGTGAGTTTGGTTATTCCGCCTGATGAGATGTTTTCGGAAGGAGTTATCCCTGACTTTTCAAATGCGGCAAGCAGGATCTCCGGTTTTATGCCCTCAACCCCGAGTTTTCCCTCCGCAGAAGGTTTTTCCTTGCGCTTTTCTTTACCGAAAATATCGGGAATGTATACATTTGTTATCTTGCCATTGCTTACCGCTCCCTTGATGTAGCCGCGAATCTTCCTGCCCGCGCTGTCTGAGTCAGTAAGGATTATTATTCCGGTTTTTTCGGCATAATAGCGTATAAGTGCAAGTTTTTCGGTATCTTTGAATATTCCGAAACCGTTAGTTACGATTATGACCGCGTCAACTATTGAGGCAAGCTTTATTTTATCGTATTTTCCTTCAACTATTATTGCCTGGTCTATCTTTATCATTGAGACCTCCGCTAATTCTTCGTAATGAGCATTTGTGTTACTGCCTGCTCAAGTACAGTTTTTTCGTCAGCGCCGGTTGAATTGAGCTTTACGTTGGTATCGCGCAGTATTTTTATACAAGCACGCAGTCTACCTACGCTCATGCGCGAACTGTCGCGAAAAGCATTCTTCACCTTAAAGCTCCACGCGTATGAGAAGTCTTTCTCAACGTCTGTCTGCGAATGTCCGCTTGACCGCGCGCAGGCTGCACGATACATATCAAGAAATGAATTCGTGATAGCCGCAAGAACTGCTCCACGATTATCCTTATCGGACATCAGCTCATCAAGAGCCTCGAATGCCGCACTTTTGTTCATTGCCGCAACCGCGTCCGCAAGCTTGAATATATCCACGTCACTGTTAGCGTGAACCATTTCGTGTATCATCTCTGCGGTTACTTCTCTGCCATTTGCATAAGCGCACAGCTTATCCACTTCATTATTGATAGTCAGCGTATCATTAAGGCACATATCCGCCAGAAGCCTTGCGTTGTTAAGCGATATCTCTGCTCCCCTCGCGGAAATTCGTGCAGCTATATCCTTTGCAAGTTCCTGCGGAGGCTTTACCGCACATTGAACCGATTCGCCGTTTTTTGCCGCAAGGTCAGATAATTTCTTATTCTTATCCTTTATAATGGTCGCGCGAGTCTTATAGTCAACTCGCACAGGAACATCAAATCCCGTTACGTTGAAAATAACAATGGTGTGAGAGGGGATCTCTTTGAGGATCTCAAACAGCTTTTTATTGACGTTTTCGGCGCTTTGACCGCGCATATCTTCAAATGGTCTCTCGCAATTATAGTCATTGATGAGAATACAGTTGTAGTCCGTCATCATAGGCATAATACCTATCATATCGTAAAGCTGAGAAAGGTCGAGTTTCTTGCCGTCCAGACGAGTTAGACCAAAGTCCTCATTATCGCCGACTGCCGCCTTTATTATCAGCTTTGTGAGCTGTTCCACTTCCGGCACGTTGTTTCCGTATATGTAGTAAAGGTTCTTGAGGTCGCCTTTTTTTACCGCGGCTTTTATTGCTTTTACATCAGATATTGGCATCAGAGTCTCCTTATTTTATAATCGCCGTTTTCAGCAAGAATTATCTCAAAATTGTTCACTCCGCGCTCACAGCGGATATCTGTATAAATAACGCTGTCGCTCTCGGAAAGTTCGCTGTTTTTCGGAATATTGCCGTAAAGAACTGTTACTCCGTCATCAGTCATGATCTCGCTTTTAATTGGAGCAAATACCACGGTTTGTCCTCTGCAAGTCAGCTTGACCGCATGGTCAGCGTATTCTACAATGCAGTCGCCGTGCTCTATCGTGAAACTGCTATCCCCTACCGCTCGGACTTTTTTCTCACCTGCTGTCAGTACATCGGTACACAGTATCCACTCATCTGCGCGTTCGATATCCTCAAAGTAGGCTGAATACTGTGAGTGAACATTTTCTGTCAGTATAACATCTGAAACGTGATCTTCTCCGTTATCCTTCAGATATTTTCTCACATAATTAGAATTTCTGTAATTTCCGCTGAGATCAATAACGTCAGTATTTCCGCGATATGATACCACAATTGCCATATCTGAACCTCTGCCGACTACAGCCGCAATACAGTATCTGCTGCGGATATTTCTGCGAACTCCCGAACTTATAAGCGAAACTGAACAAGCCGCTGCACACGCTACGCAGACCGCGGTTCGGCTTCTAATCATAAAATATACGATAAGCACAATGAGTGCTGCACCAAAAACAATTGTTATTACTTCTTTTCCGGGCGATGAAAGGTATATAAAACGCAGGCGCGAAAGCTTATCCGCTATATGTATCACAAGCTTTACCGTCATTCCCGCAAATTCTATTACGGGAATAAGTCCACCTGACAAAACGTAAGCTATCCCAAGCAGCATAGCAAAAGTACACATTGGAATCATAACTATATTGCTAATGGGAGATATCAGTGAAATTTCGCCGAAATACAGCAGACTGAACGGAAGAACCGAAAGCGTTGTGCATATCATTACCGCAATACTGCGCAGAAATCTGTACGCTGCATTGCTGCTTGGAATGTTCTTTACCATAAACGGGCCAAATACGCCGATCCCGAAAGTACCCGAAAGAGACAGCATGAATCCGCTGCTGAAAATCGCGTATGGATTTACAAGGCAAATTATCAGTGCCGCGGCAGCAAGTGAATTCAGCGTATCATTCTGCCTGCGAAAAAGTTTCGCAGAGCAAATAAAATCCATCATTATAACGGCTCGTATCGCTGATATAGGTGAATTTGCCATGAATACCAGCATTGCCATTAAAACATTTGCCAGCCCGAACGACACATATTTATTTATCCGCAAAAGGCTGAAAACAGCCATAAACGCAAGGGCAATTATCGAGACATGAAGTCCCGAAACCGAAAGAATGTGACCTATCCCAACCCGATAAAGCGAGTTTTTGATATCAGGGTCTATGCTCTGTTTTTCACCGAATATCATTCCGGCAAGAAAATTTCCGCTTTCGTCGCCTGTTTTCAGGCAGAATTCGGAAGTCATTCGCTCACGATAGTCGGAAAGGAAGTTCTTCAGGTGCCGAGAATTTTTACTGATAAGTGTGACGTTTTCAGCATTGCCCACCTGCAAAAATACTTTCTGCGACTTGTAATAGCTTTCGCTGTCAAAAAGGTAGTCTCCCTGAACTTTTGCGAAAACTCCGTCATCGATACTCAGAATATCACCGTAACGTGGAAACAAATCTGTCCCGTAATAGGTGACTTTTGCCCTTACAGAGCCGTTTATAGTACCGTCAAGCAAATATACTGCCTTTTCACGATCATAGTGCTTTATATCAACAACTTCGCCGCTGAAGTTTCCCGTAGTTCCGTCAAAAGCGGTTATACGCGAATAAAGGAATCTGTTATTGTATGCGCTTGCTCCGCAGGCGACCGCAAAGCTCACGGCAAGCATTACATAATCTCCCCTGCGAAATCCCATTCTTGCTCCGATAGCCGCCACAACAGCGGAAACTGCGGCAAGCAGGAGAATTTCACGCATACCTGTAAAAAAGGAAGCGAAAAATAATCCTGACATATAAGCTGCCGAAGCACCGATCATTTTCCGCTTCATATTAATTATTTAAAGAAAAGTGGCAGCTTTTCGAGGAAGATTATATCATCTCTGTCAGCCGCATCGCCCTCAGCGAGCACAGCAGCCTCTGCCACGATGTTTCCGTTGGCAGCCTCTGTGAGCTTTTCAAGGGCAGTAAGTGATTCGCCCGTGCTTATTACGTCATCAACGATGAGAACTCTCTTGCCCTTGAGCATTTCAGCCTTATCCTCTGCAAGATAAAGCACCTGCTCGTTTGACGTTGTGATCGACTTCACCTTTACTGAAATCGGATTTGTCATGTAGAGCTTTACAGACTTTCTCGCAACAACGTATGTCTTTCCCGACTGTCGAGCCATTTCGTAAGCAAGCGGTATTCCCTTTGATTCAGCCGTTATGATTATATCAAAATCAGGGCACTTTTTAAGGAGCTCAGCAGCGGCAGCAACTGTAACTTCTACGTCCGAAAACATTACAAACGCTGCTATATCCAGCTTTTCGTTGAGAGGGCAGCGCGGAAGCTCCCTCTCAAGACCGGCTATTTTCATTTTATATGTCTCAGGCATTATTCTGTCCTCCTCATTCAGTCTTGCCGAGAGATTCAGGACCCCAGCCCATCTTTACTCCTGCAAGCATATGGAAGTGAAGATGTTTGACTGTCTGACCAGCGTCATCACCGCAGTTGTTAATGATACGGAAGCTTTCGATACCCTCAGCCTTGGCGATCTTTGCAGCAGCCTCAAATACCTTTGCTACGAGCATAGAATTTTCCTCAGTGATCTGGTCAGCTCCGCTGATGTGAGCCTTCGGGATTATGAGAGTATGAAAAGGCGCAATAGGAGCAATATCCTTGAACGCGAAAACATACTCATCCTCATATACCTTTGTGCTTGGAATATCTCCGTCTATTATTTTACAGAATAAACAATCCATAATCATTCTCCTTACGATTATTTTACCATTGATGCTACAATGCTCTCGAACTGTGCAAGTGCCTCGTCAATTTTTGTAATATCGCCTGCGCCTGCCATAGCTCCATCGGGCTTTCCGCCGCCCTTGCCGCCTGTTATTGCAGCAGTTTCTCTTACAAGCTTTCCTGCATTAGCACCCTTTGCAACTGCGCCCTTTGTGCATACGCAGTAGAATGTGCCCTTTTCGCCGTTAGCTCCTGCAAAGAGAGCGATTATATCCTCCTGCTTGTCCTTTACGCTGTCGCCTAGCTTTCTAAGCTCATCGGGAGCAGAGCCGTCCATTCTTGCGCAAATCACCTTAACGCCGTTTACATCGTGTGCGTTGTTGAAGATCTCACCCACTCTTGCATTTGCGATCTGCTGGTTAAGACTTTCAAGTTTCTTATCCTTTTCCTTTATCTCTGCCGCAACTGCTGCACACTTCTCGGGAAGTTCGTTAAAATTCGCAAGCTTGAGCGCCTTTGCCGACTTGGCAATAGTATTCTTGTATCCGTTAAGAAGTTCAAGCACTCCAAGACCTGTCACAGCTTCAATACGTCTTACGCCTGCCGCAACAGAACTTTCGGAAACTATCTTGAAGAGTCCTATCTGTGATGTGTTTGAAATATGTGTACCGCCGCAGAATTCGATCGACTTATCTGCTGTTACTACGCGGACTGTATTGCCGTATTTCTCGCCGAACAGAGCCATCGCTCCAAGCTTTCTTGCCTCCTCGATAGGCATTTCGGTCATTGTAACGTCAATTGCAGCCATTATCTCCGCATTAACTATCGACTCGACTTCCATGATCTCACTCTCGGTCATTGCACTGAAGTGATTGAAATCGAAACGGCAGGCTTTTTCGTTTACAAGCTGTCCTGCCTGATGAACGTGGTCGCCGAGTACAAGTCTGAGTGCATACTGGAGAAGGTGCGCTGTCGTGTGGTTTCTCATGATAGCAAGTCTGCGCTCTCTGTCGATAACGGCATTCATCTTGTCTCCCTTTGCGATAATGCCCTGTTCAACAGTTGCGATGTGGAGGAAGTGTCCCTCTGACTTTATAGTATCCGAAACCGAAACAACGTTTCTGTCTCTGATGAGAGCACCTGTATCGCCGACCTGTCCGCCGCTCTCTGCATAGAAAGGTGTAACATCGAGGACTATCACTACATCATCGCCCTCTGCTGCGTGATCTACTTCGCTGCCGTCCTTGTATATTGCAAGAACTTCTGCGCCGTCAGTAGCAAATGATGTGTAGCCGGTGAAAATAGTTGCAGGAGCGTCAACCTTTATGCTGTTGTCTGCCCATGATGAACCTGCCTTTGCAGCATGGTCTGCCTTTGCTCGTGCACGCTGTTCCTTTGCAAGCTCGGTGAAACGTTCACGGTCAACGGTGATTCCTCTTTCCTCGCAGATTTCTACTGTAAGATCTATCGGGAAACCATATGTGTCGGAAAGCTTGAACGCGTCATCGCCCGACAGAACATTCTTTCCTTCCTTTGCAAGATCATCTGTGAGCGCATTGAGAAGCTCTGTACCCTTGTCGATCGTCTTGGCAAAAGACTCCTCCTCTACGCCGATTATCTTCTTGATGTATTCTCTCTTTTCAGCAAGTTCGGGATATGCTGAAGCATTCTCATTTATTACGGTATCGCAAACTTCACACAGGAAAGGCTTGGTGATTCCGAGGAGTCTGCCGTGACGAGCTGCTCTTCTGAGAAGTCTGCGGAGAACATATCCGCGTCCCTCGTTTGAGGGCATGATTCCGTCGCCGACCATAAACGTTGTACTTCTGATATGGTCAGTAATTACTCGGAGCGAAATGTCCTTCTTTTTGTCGTTCTTGTAGTTTACTCCTGCAATGCGTGAAATATGCTTCATGATGTTCTGAACGGTGTCTACCTCGAAGATATTGTCAACGCTCTGCATTGCACAGGCAAGTCTTTCAAGTCCCATACCCGTATCAATATTCTTGCTCTTCATTTCAGCATAATGTCCGTTTCCGTCGCTGTCGAACTGGCTGAAAACAAGATTCCATATCTCAATTACACGGTCGATCTCACTTGCCTGCTCAAAACTCTCAAACGGGCCATATTCCTCGCCTCTGTCGAAGTGGATCTCGGAGCATGGACCGCATGGACCTGAACCGTGTTCCCAGAAATTGTCCTTCTTACCAAGACGGATAATTCTCTCGTGGGGGATACCGATTTTCTTCTCCCAGATCTGCTCTGCCTCGTCATCGCTCTCAAAAATAGTGATCCAAAGACGGTCAGCCGGAATCTCCAGAACCTTTGTAAGGAACTCCCATGCCCACTCGATGGCCTCAGTCTTGAAGTAATCGCCGAATGAGAAGTTGCCGAGCATTTCAAAGTATGTACCATGACGTGCCGTTTTGCCAACGCTCTCGATATCGGGAGTTCTGATACACTTCTGGCAGGTAGTTACTCTTTTGTTTGGGGGAGTAGCTTGTCCGAGAAAGAACTTCTTGAGTGGAGCCATACCCGAGTTGATAAGAAGAAGGCTCTTATCGCCCTGAGGAACGAGCGATGCACTCGCCATTCTGGTATGATTCTTGCTCTCGAAGAATGAAAGATACTTTTCACGAAGATCATTAAGACCTGTCCACTGCATAAATATATCTCCTTTAATAAAAAATATTACAAAGTAATACAAAAAAAGCCCCGCCGCCAATGGGACGAAGGCTCTCGTGGTACCACCCAAATTCGGAAGAGCCGCTGCTCTCCCCTCATATTCTTTAACGCAGAAATACGCTGCGGTTTCCCGCAGAAGCTCAGGGGCAGCACCCGTAAACCGCGTGAAAGCTCGCACCAGACGCTTTCTCTCTGAACCGCGGACAAAACAGTCAATCCCGTCACAGCTATATAGTTATATTATATCTCTTTTTCCGCTGTTTGTCAACACTTGTCAAGGATTTTTTGCTATTCGTAAATTTTTTCCACGATACTGCGGAATATTGGTGCGGCACAGTCATTTCCGTAGCCTCCGTCCTCAACAAGCACGGTCAGAGCATATTTTGGCTTGCGAGCAGGAAAAAATCCCGTTATCCAGCCATTGCACAGCTCCACGCCGTTCTCATCAACGCGTCCGGTCTGAGCCGTGGAGGTTTTCGCCCCGACAGAGATCTTATTTGTGCGCGCGTTTGAATCCTTGTTATTACGAATTGCAAAAATCATCAGCTTTTTTAATTGCTCAGCAGTCTCAGGCTCAAGAACCTGCGATATCTGTGGCTGCTTTTCGTTTCCTACAGTCTCGCCGTCTACCGTTACTCCCCTTATAAGCCGCAAAACAGGCATTTTCCCTTCACCGCCGATCGCGCAGGTAAGCTGTGTTATTTGCAGCGGAGTAGCTGTGAGTTTGCCCTGCCCGAACGAAAAATTCGCAAGCTCCGCAGGTATCATTAGCTGCTTTGTTGTGGGAAGAACTCCGGCTGAACCTGTTATTCCGGCGCAAAGATAATTCTCCCTGCCGAAGCCGAGCGAATATGCAAGCTTTCTGAATGACTCAACATTCAGGCTGCTGCTGAGATTTATGAAATATGTGTTGCAGGAATTTGTCATTGCATCGCTCATACTTTGCAGTCCGTGTCCGCTCAGCTTATGGCAGTTGAAGTACTGACCTTTTATGTTGATATTTCCCGTGCAGTCATACATAAAATCAGCAAAGCCCTCATCAATTGCCTGCGCCGCCGTCACAAGCTTAAATACAGAGCCTACGCTGTAAGAATAGAGCGCTCTGTTTATAAGCGGCAGGCTCTCATCAGTCAGTGCATTCTCTATTTCGTTCGGAGAGTAGGTCGGAAAACTTGCCATTGCAAGAATATCTCCCGTCTTTATATCCGCAAGTACTATCGCTCCCTTTTCTATATTCTTTCCGCATTCCTCGCAGATTCGCTGCAATTCGCTGTCGATAGTCGTTACTACTCCGCCGTAAGCTTGGGTACGGACTACCTCTTTACCGTCACCTATCAGAATATGCCCGAATCCGTCCACATTGTATGTCACGCTGTTTTCGGCAGTATCTCCGCGCAGAACCGAATCGTAAGCATATTCTAAACCGTCCATTCCGCTTCCGTCTGAAATATAGCCGACTATATGGCTTGCAAGCTGAGTTTCGGAATAACGCTCAGGGATCTCAAAAACTGTCAAGCCGTCACTTTCGGGAGTATTCTCCGTACACTCGAACACAAACGGCTCTCCCTTGGCGTAGGCTTCTCTGAATTCTGATTTATCCACAGCAAACTTCTCGGCTTTCTGACATTCAACTGCACTCGGAACTATAACCGCTTTTGTGACTGTTTCTGCATTCACTATCGGCTTCATGTTTCGGTCATATATCGTCCCCTCGATCTCTCCTGCCGATATTGTCACCTCTGAGCGTTCCTGAGCCGCGCTGACGTACTCCTGCGAAAACGCTATCCTGTAATAGTTGCACGCAAGTATGGTAAAAAGCAAAAAGAAAATCGCCGTCAAGGCTATTATCCCGCGTTCCGTTCTTTTCTGCATAAAAATCCCCCTGAATCCATTATTGACTTTCAGGGGGATTTTATTCTTAGTTCCACATAGAAACCGTGCAGTTATTTTATTAATGTATCACTGTCGAGAATTAGCGTAAAAGGCCCATCATTAAGAAGCTCAACTTTCATATCAGCTCCGAAAGAACCTGTCTCGACGTGAAAGCCCTTACTGCGCAGGTACTCAACGAAATACTCGTAAAGCCTGTTTGCCTCGTCAGGTTTTGCAGCCTGTATAAAATTGGGACGGTTTCCCTTGCGGCAGTCCGCATACAGAGTAAACTGCGGCACTACAAGAATCGTTCCGCCAACATCGGCGAGCGAAAGGTTTATCTTGTCATTTTCGTCCGAGAAAATACGCAGATTCGCAGTCTTATCCGCAAGCTTTCGGCAGATCTCCTCCGTGTCACCGTGACCTGCTCCGAAAAGGAGCATATAACCGCCGTCAGTTTTTCCGCACAACTCACCGTCCACTTTGACCGAAGCGTATTTCACACGCTGGAGTACTATCCTCATATCCGCGCCTACTTTCTTATGATATCCATGTCAAAGGGTTTAAGCTCTATCTTATCCTTGCCGACTGTATCAATTATGCTGTACATCGGCTTTGGAAGTCCTATTGCGGCATTCTTTTCGGAATTATTGAAAAAGAAGATGTAGTCATCAAGACCGTTTGTGCGCGTTGTTACCTCCACCCCCTCAGGAAGTCCGTTGAACCGTGGAATTCCCGTCTGTTTCATGATGTTTGCAGCAAGACTCTTATAGAAATCAGAGCCGCAAATCGTGCCAACGTAATATGCCACTCCGCCGCAATACCTGTTCATAGTAACTGCCGGACAGCAACGGTAAAATCCGTCGTCATACTCGGCATAAGCTTTGGCAGTCGTCACATTAAGAACATCGCACCACTTTTTGCAGGTAAACTTGTTTCCTGCAAAATCCGTAATAGTACGCTCATCGTTTCCGATAGGGTCGCACTCGGTGATCTCAGCGCCGATAAGCTCGCGGTAAACCGTTGGCAAAGTTTCGTTCACATAATTGTTAGAGCTGTCCTTTACTCCGCTGCGATTGGTCATTACGAGAGTTCCGCCTTTTATTACATAGCGGTAAAGGCTCTCTGCCGTTGACTTCTTATACAGGTACATACACGGAGCAACAACTACTTTGTAATTGCTGAAATCGGCATCGGGAGAGATCACGTCGATATTTGCTCCGTAAGCTGAAAATGCTCTGTGAAAAGCTTTAAGCTGCTCAAGATAGTAAAAGCCTTCTGACTGCGGCTGTATCTTGAACGCGCGGTCGTTTTCGGGCGAATAAATTATCGCAATATCTGAAATAAGCTCCGTTGTATCTATGACGGAAAGCTTTGCCGCCGTCTTGCAAAGTTCGGAAAATTCAAAGAATCTGCGTCCCGGAACATTGCTCTGGTCAATGAGCCCCTGCCAGTGCATCTCCGCGCCCTTGGCCGCACTTCTCCATCGGAAATGAACCACTGTGTCTGCTCCATGGGCGAGCGCCTGAAGCGAGTAACCCTTTATCATACCCGGCTTCGGCGCAGGAGACATGGGTGCCCAACTGCCGGTAGCTCCGCTGAGTTGTTCCATTATCCAGAACTTATCCCCCTTTATTCCTCTCATGAGGTCGAGGTGGAATGCGTGAGAATAGAACTCCTCAGGGTCTTTCGGGAGCCTCACAGGCGGATAGTTGTCATACGACACGAAATCAAGTTCGCTGAAAAGCTTGTAGAAATCGGGAGCGTCCTCACAGAACCATGTGTTCGTGGTGACTTTAGCACGCGGGATTTCAAGCTTTATCGCCATTGCAAGCTCCTTTGCGTACATTGCCGTACACTCCGAGCTGAATCTGTAATAGTCAAGGCACAGGGAAGGATTCTGCCATGCCTGCGGATAGGCTGTCGGGGGTTCAATCTGCGAAACATCGCTGTATTCATTGCTCCATACAGTCGTTCCGTATGTATTGTTTATATTTTCAAGGGTGTCATATCTGTCGATAAGCCAATTGCGGAACTTCTCCTTGCACACATCACAACTGCAATGGTAGGCTTCAAGCTCATTGTCTATCTGCCATGCAACGACCGACGGATTTGAGCCGTATCGCAATGCCAACTGATGTGTTATTCTCTTTGCATAGTCCATGAAAATCGGAGAATTAACACATCTGTGTCCGCGAATGCCCGTCTGGATCGGTCTGCCGTCCGCTCCTATCCGTATTGTTTCGGGATACGCCTGATAAAGCCACAGCGGCGGACAATTCGTAGGTGTACAGAGAACTACCTCTATTTTATAACGTGAAAAAATCGATATTACTTCATCGAGCCATTCAAAATCAAACACGCCGTCCTGCGGTTCAAGCTTTGACCATGCAAACTCGCCGATACGCACAAGCTTCACACCGGTCTGCGCCATAAGCTCAGCATCATGGCTCCACATCGACTTATCCCATTGTTCGGGATAGTAATCAACTCCTATTTTCATAACGCACCTCCTGTTTCAGTATCGTATTTTATAAGTTCGCAGTTTCCCATAAACCAGTTGGAATACTTCTCCACGCTCATGTCATGGAAATACATCTCGATAACGCGGCAGACTCCTCCGTGACTTACAATAAGAACTTTTTTATCGCTGTAATCGGCTATGATATCATCTATAGCGCTGTAGACTCTGTGTGCAAACTGAAGAAGTGACTCGCCCGTTCTGCCCATTCTTACGCCAAACTCGGTTTTGTCATGCGCAAATCCCTCTACATATCGTGTCTTGGCTTCATACTCACCGTAATCCCATTCGCGGAGACGATCATCAGTAATTATTTCAAGTCCCGTTTTATCGGCAACTTCTCTCGCCGTATGCTGAGCACGCTTCATTGGTGAGGCAACAATAATGTCGATTTCGTTCATCTCAGCAACGGTATCGGCAAGTTCACGCGCCTGCACGACTCCTGTTTCATTAAGGTCAATGTCGGTTCTTCCGAGGATTATATCCTTTTTGTTGTAGTCGGTCTGTCCGTGCCGTGTAGAATAAATTATCATATCATTTCTCCGTTAAAGTGACGCGGCTTTCTCAATTTCCGCCCTTGCATTGTCGAGCATAAGCTCACTTGGCGAATCTCCGCCCATTATTCTCGCTATCTCTGCCACTCTGCCGTCAAGGTCGAGCTGTGTGACACTGGTTTCCGTGCGGCCGCCGACCACGGACTTTTCGATCATGAGGTGATTATCAGCCATTACAGCGATCTGCGAGAGGTGTGTCACGCAGATAACCTGTCTAACCTTGCCTATCTCGCGCAGTTTTATGCCGATTTTCTGAGCAGCCTTTCCGCTGACTCCCGTATCTATTTCATCAAAGATCATGGTAGGAATGCTGTCCCTGTCCGCAATAACGCTTTTGAGCGCGAGCATAATTCGCGAAAGTTCGCCTCCGGAAGCGATTTTTGCGATCGGCCGTGGTTCTTCGCCCTTGTTCGCCGAAATGAGGAACTCTACGGTATCAATACCATTAACCGTAAGCTTGCCTTTTTCATGGCGGACTGCAAGCACGACTCCTGCCATATTGAGGAATTCAAGCTCCGCGGTCACTCTCTCGGTAAATCGTGCCGAAACCTTTTCACGATATTCATAGAGAGCCTTTGCCTGCTCTGTGACTTTGTGAAGGAGCATATCCTTCTGCGCGGAAAGCTCCTCAATTTCGCCCTTTGCACTGTCAAGACGTGTTATCTCACGGCAGGATTCATCATAGAGGTTGATAAGTCCCTCGCAGTCAAGGGCATATTTGCGCTTCAGCTTGTTTATCGCCGAAAGCCGGTCGGAAAGGTACTCCAGCCGCTGACCGTCAAGTTCCACCTTATCCGCGGCGCTTTCCAACTCGGAAGCAATATCGGAAAGTTCGATTTCCGCTGCAGCAAGCCGCTCGTAAAGGGCATTCAACTCAGAGCTGTTATCGGTATACGGCGAAATTTCAGACTCTGCCGAAAGGATCATGTCACTCGCTGCGTCTTCACCCGAAATTGCCTGAACCGCATTCTTTATCGCAATGAGTGTCTTTTCCGAATTCTTTGCCAAAGCGTATTCCTTTTCGAGTTCATCGTCCTCGCCTGACGATATCTCAAGCTCCCCGATATCGTCGATGACCTCATTGAGGTATCTGCTTCTTGCTATACGTTCCTGCTCCTGCTTTTTCAACTGTCCAAGCTTTCGCGCTGTCTGTTGAAGTTCGCGGAAGGTCTGCCTGTACTCGTCAAGGAGCGTACTGTCCGCGCCGAAATCATCGAGTATCTGCAAATGGCGCGAACTGTCGAGCAGTATCTGATTGTCGTGCTGACCGTGAATATTGATGAGCATTCCGCCGATCTCCTTTAAAAGCGATGCAGAAGCTGTCCTGTGATTGATACGCGCAACGCTTCCGCCGTCTGCACTGATCTCACGGGTAAGAGTGATCTCATCATTTTCGTGCGATATCCCGAGTTCGTCAAGCTTTGCGGTTATCTCCGGAGAAAGTTCGGTAAAAAGTGCCGTGATCACAGCTTTATTGCAACCAGTACGCACTATATCCTTGGTGCAGCGCTGTCCGAGTACAGCGTTTATACCGTTTATGAGGATCGACTTGCCCGCGCCGGTTTCACCTGTAAAAATGTTCAGATTACTGCCGAGTGGAATCACCGCTTCCCTGATCACGGCGAGATTCTGTATATAGATTTCTTTCAGCATTCTAAGACTTTACCTCCTCGGAAAAAGCTCGCTTCTGAATTTTTTGGAAAGCTTTCGCGCATCAGCTTCACTTCTCACAAGAATAAATATGGTGTCGTCACCTGCGATAGTTCCCACAACTCCCTCATGATTCACCGAATCAATAGCCGCGCAGGTTCCCTGAGCCATTCCCGTGCGGCATTTCAGCACAATGGTATTCATAGCATAGTCTACCGAGAGCACAGCCTCCTCAAAAAGACTTTTTTCCGCAACGGCTGTAGGCGGCAGAGCGTACCTGTAAACTCCGTTTTCATCGCGCTGCTTTACAAGTGAAAGCTGCTGGATATCGCGCGAAAGCGTAGCCTGAGCCGTATGGATACCGCGCTCGGCAAGCAGCATCATAAGCACCTCCTGCGTGGCAACGGGCTGTTCATTTATTATTTCAAGAATAGCTTTGTGTCTTTGATTTTTCATTTTTCCGCCGCCTCACTTAATTGGTCTGCACAACTTCCTGCACAGAGATTCGTGGAAGGAGTTTCCGATAAGGTTTACAAACTTCACATTGTGCTCGCCCCTGTATATTTCTATCGAACTTCCGCGCCCGAGATCTACAAAATGCTCGCCGTCAACGTGAACTGTCATGTACTCCTCGCGCGAGGTGTTGTTGATGAGCCGCAAACGCTTTCCCGCCGAAAACATTGTTGCTCTCGAAAAAAGCGAATGCGGACACAAAAGCGTCATTTCTATGCACTCAAGGTCTGGTTCGATTATCGGGCCTCCTGCCGAAAGAGCATAGGCTGTTGAACCTGACGGCGTACTGAAAAGTACTCCGTCCGCACGGTATTTTCCTACGAGATAATCGTAAGAATGCACCTCAAAATCACAGATAGAAAAACTTGAGGAACGCGCCGAAACTTCGTTAAGAGCACTTCTTACAATATCACAGCCCTCGCCGTGATACGCTATATCAAGAGTCATGCGCTCGGATATCTCGTATTTTTCCTCAGCAAGAAGCTTCAGCTTATCGAGCTGGTCAGCCTCAAGTCCTGCCATAAAACCAAGAGTTCCCGTATTTATGCCAAGCAGCTTTGTATCAGTCCCCATGAGAAATTTCGCACATCTGAGGATCGTTCCGTCGCCGCCGATAGCAAGCACGAAATCAGCCGTATGTGCCGATATACTTATATCCTCAAAATGAACAAACGGCTTATCCGAAAAGTCATTTCTGAAAAGCTCGCTGACCGAAACCTCTATACCTGCCGATTCAAGAACATCGCAAACCTTTCTTGCACACACAAGCGCATTCGGTTTCTGAAAATTAGGATACAGTGCTGCTTTCATATCGTACTCCTTACAGTGATCTGAATGAGCTTTCAACAAGCTCTCTGAAATTATGCTGCGGCGGTTTTCCTGCGGTTTTGCAAAGTTCGCAGAGATACTCGATGTTTCCGCTGCCGCCTTTTATCGGAGAAAAAGTATACTTCATCGGAATGAAGCCGAGTTCTGCGGCAAATGAGTTTATCTCTGCAAGCACACGCTCATGAACACGCCTGTCCTTTACGATCCCGCGCTTTCCAATATCACTTCTGCCCGCTTCAAACTGGGGCTTTATGAGAACTGCTGCCGCTCCGCCCTCATTAAGAAGCTCGTACATTTTCGGCAAGACCATTTTGAGAGAGATGAACGAAACGTCAACGCTGATAAAGCCGACCGTTCCGCCAAGTTCCTGCGCTGTTACGTTGCGGATATCCGTTCCCTCCATGTTTACAACTCGGCTGTCCGCGCAAAGTGACGGTGCAAGCTGTCCGTGCCCGACATCTACGGCAAAAACTTTCTGCGCACCGCTTTTAAGCATATACTCGGTAAATCCGCCTGTTGATGCTCCAATGTCAAGGCAAGTCTTTCCTGTGAGGTCAAGTCCGAATTCGTGTACGGCTTTTTCGAGTTTCAGCGCTCCCCTGCCGACATACTGTTCCTGCTCTGAGGATTCGATCGTGTCATTCTCAGAAACGTCTGCCGAAGCCTTTTTCGCCATCCTGCCGTTGACTGTAATGCTGCCTGACGCTATCATTTCCTTTGCCCGTTCACGGCTCCTCGCAATTCCGAGGCGAACAAGCTCTGCGTCAAGCCTCGCCATTACAAATTGTCCTCCTGCGGATATATTCAGCCATTTTTTCGAAGGTGAGTCCGAGATGCTCAAGACATGAATGCACAGATGCCTGCTTTACATACGTTTCCGCAGTAACGCGGCTGTAATCGCCGCTGTACGAACACTCAACCAGCTTTTCGCCAAGCTTTTCGGAAATACCGCCCTCACCCATCGACTCCTCAAAGAACACGATCCTTTTGTAATTGCTGATCTCTGTTCCGATATCACGGCTTAGCGGATAGATCTGCGTAAGCTTCAGTATATCGCACTTTATTCCGTCAGCGCTGAGGAGACTCTGCGCCCTGTACGCTTCCTCGTAAAGCCTGCCGTAGGTCACTATCAGCGTATCGCTTTGATTCTCACGATTGAAAATATACTCCGTGCTGAGGTAGGATTGGTTAAACGTTGCGTTCTCCGAACCTCTCGGATAACGCACGGCAACAAGCCCCTTATTGGCATAAATCGCCTTTTTCATGCACATTTTCAGTTCCTCATAGCATGAGGGAGAATATATCGTGGTATTCGGTATGCTTGTCAGCATCGGAACATCGAAAAGTCCCTGATGTGTTTCACCGTCCTCTCCGACAACGCCTGCCCGATCGATCCCGAGAACCACATGGAGGTTTCCGATAGAAACATCGTGCACAAGCTGGTCGTAAGAACGCTGGAGGAATGACGAATAGACCGCGAATACAGGTATCATTCCCATTGAAGCAAGTCCGCCCGCAAACGTTACTGCGTGCTGTTCGGCAATTCCCACATCATAGAAACGCTCAGGAAAACGCCTGTAGAAATACTGCAAACCTGTGCCATACTTCATCGCGGCTGTTATCGCACAGATACGGTCGTCCTTTTCAGCAAACTCAACAAGCTCCTTGCCAAAAACCGTTGAGTAGCTGTTGTCGGCAGAAACTTCGGGATTACCCGTAGCTATGTCAAATTTTGAAATCCCGTGATATTCGCCCGGATTCTGTTCGGCAGGAATATATCCCTTACCCTTGACCGTCTTGACGTGAATAAACACAGGGCGGTGATAGGACTTGGCAACACGGATTATCTCATCAAGTTCCGATAAGTCGTGACCGTTTACAGGGCCGAGGTAGATAAAGCCCATGTCCTCGAACATTGTGCTCTTTTCAAACATACTTGACTTGACCGAATTCTTTACGTCTTTGATACCCTTTTCAATGCTGTTTCCAAAGGGTATCTTGTCAAGTCCTCTGTGTATCGCGCGCTTGGTATTGGCATACTTCTCGGTGTTTCTCAGAGAAGTAAGATAACCCGAAAGTGCCCCGACGCTCTTTGATATTGACATATCGTTATCGTTAAGGATAACGATTATATTATTTACTCCGCCTCTGCCGCAGTTGTTCATAGCCTCATAGAACATACCGCCTGTCATGGCTCCGTCCCCGATAACGGCAACGGCATAGTTGTCCCTGCCCTGAAGCTTCATTGCCTCGGCAATACCACAGGCTACGGATACGGAAGTGCTGCTGTGTCCACTTATAAAGCTGTCGTGCTCCGACTCACACGGCTTGGGAAATCCCGAAATTCCGCCCTCCTGACGAAGTGTTGAGAATCTGTCGGCGCGTCCGGTAAGTATTTTGTGGGTGTAAGCCTGATGACCAACGTCCCAGACTATTTTATCATTAGGAGAATCAAAGTTGCGGTGAAGTGCCATTGTCAGTTCGACCGAACCAAGATTTGAGGCAAGGTGTCCTCCCGTCTTTGAAACTGTAGAGATGAGTATATTTCTTATCTCATTGCAGAGATATGAACATTGATTTATAGTAAGATTTTTCAAATCCCCGGGCAGGTCGAGCTCTGATAGAGTTACGCGCTTGTCCGAATTTACATTTTCCTTCATTATATGCAAAGCGGAGAAACTCCGCGGCTCCTTTTTTAATTTTTCCTTTTCAGAAGCATTTCAGTAAGCTCCGTAAGGAACGAATCGTTCTCAAAGCTTTTCAGACGATCCATAGCTTCATTGGTTATATTATCGGCAATTTCTCTTGCTTTATCAACTCCGTAAAGCGTAACGAAAGTGGTCTTGTTCTCCTCCTCGTCGCTGCCTATAGGTTTGCCAAGTTCCTCGGCTGTGCTCGTTACATCAAGAATGTCGTCGATTATCTGGAAAGCGAGTCCGAGCTTGAATCCGTACTCCCTTGCGGCAGAAACCGCCTCCTCGTCCGCTCCTGCACAAATACAGCCCATTACGCACGAAACTGCGATCAGTTCTCCGGTCTTATGCTTGTACATATTGCGGAGATTTGCCTCGTCAACGTCACTGCGCTCCTCGTTTTCCATGTCTATCACCTGTCCGCCGATCATGCCGTTTCTGCCGACAGCTTTCGTCAGTTCGGAGAAAATTCTCACCTTAGACTGTGCGTCAAGCGCTGTATCATCGGCAATTATCTCGAAAGGAAGTACCGAAAGAGCGTCGCCCGCAAGAATAGCCATTGCCTCGCCAAAAGCCTTGTGACATGAGGGCTTTCCGCGGCGGAAGTCGTCGTTGTCCATTGCCGGAAGGTCATCGTGAATCAGCGAAAAAGTATGTATCATCTCTATCGCCGCAGCCGGAGCCGCAGCTTTTCTGAAATCTCCGCCGCAAGCCTCACAGAACGCATAAACAAGCGTAGGACGGATCCTCTTGCCGCCTGCTTCAAGAGAATAATTCATTGCGCTTATGAGATCCTTCTGCGCGGTTTCTCCGTCTGCGGGAGCATTATACTTTCTGAGGTTATCCTCTGTAAAGCGTATATACTCAGCAAATTTTTCCTTAAAGCTGCTCATTTCCGCCAACCTCCGTTATCTTTATTTTAGCCTCGTCAAGCTGTCTGCGGCACAGAGCGGTGAGTTTCAGCGATTCGCCATAAAGTTCAACTGCCTTTTCAAGCGGTATATCGCCCTTTTCAAGCTGCGCAACAACCTGTCCGAGTTTATTCATGTTTTCCTCGAATGTTAATTTTTCTTCCATAATATCACCATTTGTTGATAATTTCAGCCTCAGCTCCGCCGTTTCCAAACTGTAATCTCACACGGTCGCCTTCCGTGATCTGTTCCGACGAACTTATCAGCGAATCACCCTTATACACGAGTGAATATCCACGCGAAAGCACTTTCAGAGGACTAAGCCCCTCAAGCTTGGAAATCTGCCTTGAAAGCTCCGCTTCCTTTCGCTCAATACAGCGCTCGAATGCTGCTTTTGAGTGCTGGCTGAGCATTTCAAGCCGCTGTCCTGTAAGTGCAAGCCTGTTTTCGGGCGACTGCGCCAGTGCTCGCTTTGAAAGGTCGCCAAATCTCTGCGAGGCACGCTCCAAGGCAGACGCAGCAGCCGTCTGAGCACGCCGCTCCAATATGTCTATCTTCTCGTAAAGTGAGTCAACAGACGGAGCCGAAAGTTCAGCCGCGGCTGACGGTGTCGGAGCTCTCATATCAGCCGCCAGATCTGCTATTGTAAAGTCTGTTTCGTGTCCGACCGCAGAAATTACCGGCACTTTGCAGTTATATATCGCATACGCGATTTTCTCGGAGTTGAACGCGCTCAGATCTTCCGCCGAGCCGCCTCCTCTTCCGACTATGATAACGTCACAGCCTGCCGCCTCAGCAGTCAAAATTCCTCTGCAAACCGAATCGGCGGCAGCTTCGCCCTGAACCACAGCATTGACCGCATATACCTCGCCGATAGGGTAACGCCTTGTCAGTACATTTATAATATCTCTCACAGCCGCTCCGCTGAGAGAAGTTACTGCACCTATCTTCTTCGGCATGACAGGGAGCGGACGCTTGTGAGCCTCATCAAAGATTCCCTCTTTCGCAAGCTTTTTCTTCAACTGCTCAAGTGCAACGCTCTCTGCTCCCGCTCCTGCCGGAATGATATCATTTGCGTAAAGCTGGTAAACTCCGCCCGCTTCGTAAACTCCTACACTGCCAGAAACTATAACGGACATACCGTCCTCAGGCTCGAATTTAAGCCTTGAAGCCGCCGAGGCAAACATCACCGACTTGAGTGCGCTTGTGCTGTCCTTGAGCGTGAAGTAAACATGACCGCTCTTATAATGCCGGACATAGTTCGATATCTCGCCCTTGACCATTACGCCCTGCATATTCTTGTCGCCTTTAAGAATAAAGCCGATGTACTTATTTACTTGCGAAACTGTAATAACAGGCATCACTTTTCTCCTATATGTTTCAAATACGCGTATATTGCCGTGCCTGCCGCATTGTCGCACGAAAACTGCGGCTGTGCAAAATCTGCCTGCGGAAACCGTTCAAGAAGTCGCTCCTTTATGAGTACATCTGACATAACTCCGCCGGCAAATATTATCGGCAGACTGCCGTATTTTTCTACAGCGCACTCCGCCATTGCCTCAATTGCAGCTCCGACCGAATCAAGACAGAACTTTGCCGTGTTTTCGCGGCTTTCCCCTTTTTCGATCATCGCGCGGCACTTATTCTCGATCCCTGACAGACTGCAATTTCCGTCACGGATAACAGGCTTTATCCTGAAACTTTTATCCGATCCGACTGCAAGCTTTTCAAGTTCAGCTCCGCACGGAAATCTGAGCCCAAGCATAACGCCGACTCTGTCAACGGCTTGTCCTGCTTTAAGGTCAAGCGAAGTTGCGATCTCGGTAAGCTTTATAACTTCATTCTCGTTCGGTTCGCTGATCAGGCAATCGGTAGTTCCACCGCTCACATGAAATGCAATAAAACGCTCATTTACCAGATCAAGCCTGTCCGCTGAATAAAGTGCTGCAAGAATGTGTCCGACCTGATGTGAAGTCCGATAGACAGGGATTCGATTTATTGCCGCATATGACCGCGCAAATCCTTCCCCGCACAAAAAGCACGGCATATAAGAGCCGTCAAGATTTCTCGGTCGGGACGAAACTCCGACAGCATGGGGAAATCCAAAATCCTGCTGTAAAAAAAGCGCTTCAACTATCTCGGGAAGCTGCTTGGTGTGGTGGAAAACAGCGTCACTCTGGCGAAGTCCGCGCTCTCCTTCCTTGACAGGCAGCAGCATTTTTGACTGATATATCTTGTTTTCCACGCTATTGTAAACTGCCGCGGAGGTTGTATAATTACTGGTGTCTATTCCCAGAAACTCAGGCATTTTCGCTCTCCGACTTCTGTCTGTCCCTTGAAAAAGCTCCGAGAACGCCGTTGATAAACGATGTATCCTCCTGATAGGTGTAGGTCATCGAGAGCTTGATAGCCTCGCTGATAGCCGCATTCATGGGAGTGTTGTCATCATATATCGACTCGTAGAGCGCGATTCGCAAAATCGCAAGATTCAGCTTTGAAATTCTTGAAATTGCTCTCGAACGGCTGTATCCGGAAATAATTTCGTCAAGCTCATCTGCATGAGCTATAGTTCCCTCAACGATCTTCTTGACCTCGTCATTGACAGTTATTTCATCGATCTCATCAGCAATATCGTAAAGCTCCTGAATATCATCATCGCGCAAAAGCTGCTCAAAAACCAGCTTGAATGCGCTGTCTCTAATTTCACGTCTTGTCATTTAAACTCTCCTTATTATTTATAGCGGATACGGCTCATTCAAATACTACGCCGCTTATCGTAACATTTACTCTTGCAACAGGAACTCCGGTCATATTCTGGACATTTTCCTTTACAGCGGTCTGTACCTCCTGAGCAACGGCACACGCTTTTTCGCCGCTTTTGATGATGATCTTCATATCAATAGCTGCAACGTCGCCCATCATGCTTACCTTGATAGGGCCGTTTCTCTTGATCTTGCTTTTTTTATTAACTTCACCGCCGAGACTTGCCACGCCCTTTACATCGAGTGCGGCAAGTCTTGCAACGGTAATAATAACATCATCGGACACTTTAAGCTTGCTTGCAACAGCTTGTTTCACGTCTTTCATGTTGTACCTCCGCGAACATATATTTGAGTGAATATTTTAATTAACGGTATATCTACACTCACACATATACATTATATCATATTATCACTAATAAATCAACTGTTGCGCCGTGAATTTTCACAGTTTTTTCTCAGCGCTTATTTTACCTCAAATATTCTGATATTTTCTGCCGGAACATCTGCCTCGCCAAGAATTATTTCCTTTATTGCTGCCGCCTGAGACTTGTCAAGTCCCTCGGTCTTAACAACAATTTTTGCCGATTCTCCGTCAAGGTAAGCAACGCAGTCCTCAAAGCCCTGTGCCTTTATAAGAGATTCGATAGTTCCCTCCGACTCAATAAGCTTGGATACCTCGACCGCATCAATAGCGTTTACGACCTGTTCGTCCTCGGTAGCATCTCCGCCGCCGATTATAGACTGCAATGTCTGCACAGCCTCGTCACGGTTATTCATCTTGTCAAGTCTTGCCTGTGCAAAGTAGTCTCCGCCGGCAGGTTCGGCTTCGGCATTCACAAATTCTGTCTCGCCGTAGTTCACTGTCTCTGTGCTGTTTGAAAGCACAGCCTTGTTATCCTTTGGATTCGGGCCTGCCGCGTAGTTTATGTATACAGCCACCGCCAACATCATTGTCAGGCAAGCCATGATTATCTGCTTCTTTCCGATTATAACACTTGGTTTTTTCATAATTATTCTCCTTTATTTAAGTTTGGTAACGTAAATTTTGCTTGTCGGAAGTCCCAGCGCCGCAGCCGCTGCCTTGTATATCCGCTCCTCTACAGACGGATCTCCACAGCCTGTACAGGCAATCACAGCACCCCTTATTTCGGGCGTCTCAACTGTCTCGATAAGCGCTGACTTGTCACTTCCGCTTCCTACGATCACATATTTCTCCTCCACCTCCGTTTTGTCATCTGATCTGCTGTTTTTTCCCTCGGTGGCATAAATATACCTCTCGTTGCTGCCAACTGTAAGATACACCTTCACATCACCGGCTCCGTCCACCGACCGCAGAAAATTCTCAAGCCGCTTTTCGGTATCGCTGCAATAGCTGTCGTATGTCTCTGACGAGACCTGCGGAATTTCAGAAAGCCTTTCCTCTTTTTTATCGGGAAGAAACGATGATATCATTATCAGCAAAAGCCCTGCCATTCCGAGAACAGTCACCGCCGCCAGCATTTTTTTATCTTTTTGCATTCCTTTCAGCTTTTCAAACATTTCCATTTACAACCTCCGTTTCGCTGCCGACACTGCTGCGGACTATACTTGCAGCCGCCTCAAAATCATCTGCGGTTATGATGACTTTACTAATAGATATGATGCTGTCCTCCGAAATATTAACATCGATCTCAATTTTATCGCAATTTATTCCCGCAGCCGCGATCTGATCGCGGAGCACAGAAGAAATATTCTCCGCCGACTGTCGTTTCAGCTCTTCGTTATAAATTTCCGTCATGTCAGAAAAATCCTGCTGCTCAAATGCACTGATCTCAGGCATTTCAAACTCGCAGCCCTCTTTCACAAAAGGGTATATTATCAAAATTGCAAGCACAAGCTTCATGAGCAGCTTCATTTGATTTTTCAAACGCGTTCCGCCTACAAGATTCTCCATAAGGAAAATGCCCGCCGAGGCGATGCAGATCCCCTTGATAGTTAATGCAAGATCGTCCATTTTAACCTCCTACGCAAGACTCTGCATAAGTATTGCTGTGCACAAAATGAACATTACAGAATAACAGATAAGAACACTCTGAGCAATCGCGAGTCCGCCGTCAAGACCTTTCATCAGCTTTGAAAGCGGCTGTGCCGAAAACAGGTCGGCAGCAGCAGTACCTGCCCAAAGCACAATTCTGAATGCGGCAATTTTTATGATAGGCGGCAAGATCATCATTGCTATAGCTATGTTTCCGCCAACTCCGACAGTACACCTTATAACCTCAAGTCCGCTGCGAACCGAAGTATATGCATCGGAAACAGCTCCGCCGACAACGGGAACAAATCCCGAGATCATCATCTTTACTGCTTTGGACGCCGCTCCGTCAGCTCGTGAGGTCAGAGTGCATTTCATGGAGACAAATCCCGTAAAAAGAGCCATTGCAATACTTAGCCCCCATGTCGAAGTTTTTTTCAGAAGCTCTGAAAATCCGCTCACAGAAGCATTAGGGATAATACTGCCGGTTATTGCAAAAACGGCCATAAGGCTTAACAGCGGTGTAAGAAAGCTCTCTGAAAGCTTTACTATCACCTCTGATGCCGCCAGAATCATCATATTGTAAAAGCTTCCTGTTGTTACAGCTCCTGTCGCAACCGTGATTCCCGAAAATGTCGGAACAAAGACCAAAAGAAACGAACCTGTCTGTTCAATTGCAGTAATAGCTCCGCTATAAACCGACAAAAGCTGCGGAGTTATCACGGCAGCCGCTGCTGTAACACATATCAGGTCATACATTCCGCCCGATCTGCTCCTGTCAAAAAAACTTTCTCCTGCACTTTGCGTGACGGCAGTGAAAATTACTACAACAAGAATTGCCACCAGAAGTTTCAGGGGCGCAGAAAGCTCATCTGCAATTTTGTTACGCAACAAATTCGCTACCTCAGAGAAAGAAAGCCCGACTATGTCCTCATAAGAAAAACCTACCTCATGCTCTTCAAAAAGTTCGTCAACTTGTCCGCTTATTTCACTTTCCTGCGCAGTCATCTCCTCGGCAAAAGATGTAACAGGAACAGCAAAAACGCCAAGCAATATAGTTATAAAAATCCAGTAAACTATCCTTTTCATAAAACTATCCTATATAATTTCCTGAACGAGTTCGAGGAGTGCTTTCAGAACAGGCAAGCTTATAAATGTTATTGCGGCTCGTCCCCATATCTCCTGCGCGGAAGCGATGGCAAGTTCGCCACTGTCACGACATATCTCGCAAGTTATCTGCGTAATGAAGCAAACAGCCGTTGCTTTAAAAATCAACGAAATATAGGAATCTGAGATTCCTGACTCCTCAAATATCTCACGAATATCGCCAATAATCGGGTAAATGAATGCAATCACTCCGCCAAGCACAATTATACAAGTGCCGAGCGACAACAAAAGCGACTGCTCGCGGCAGTACTGCCTAAGTGCTATTGACAGGACACAGGCACATATGCAAAATAGTGCAACTGAAAAACAATTTTCTACCATAATCCGAACACCCTTTTGACAGTCTCAAACAAATCTCCTATCTCCTCAACAATAACAACGAGAACGACTATCAGTCCCGCGAGAGTCGTCATCATAGCTTGTTCTTCGCGTTCTGCCCTTTTCAGCACAAGATTCAACACGGCGACGATTATTCCGGTTCCTGCTATTTTAAATATTAAATCAATATCCATAACTTTCCTTTCTCCTGAGCTCGTAGCGCAATATCCCCTAAATCACAAGTATCGCCCCCATAAGTCCGAAAAGCAGACCAACACTGCGATAAAGCTTCCCCTTTTTTAAATATGTTTCCCGCCGCATAACAGCAAGCTGCTCAGCTTCTTTCTCAAATGCCGATAAAGACTTTTGCTGACCCTCAGCGTCTGATGCTCCGATTATTGTACCAAATTCTCTGAGGAGTCTGCGCTCTTCCTGCGGAATCGTCGCCTCGCCTGCAACCGCCTGACTCCACGCTTTGCGAAAGTCCTCGCCCACCTCATAAGTTTCAGGCAGTTTTTTCAAAAAAGTCAGAGACGGATATTTTCCCGATGTACGCGCATTTCTTATGAGTTCGTAGACATCAAGGCAGCGATATCTAATCATTATTGCGGAACTGCGAAAAAATTCCTCTGTTTGCTGACTTACGGAAAGTTCACTTTTCAAATTTTCGCAGCGATAAAATCCAAACGTTAATCCGGCGAGAGCAATCAGTACAGAAGCGCAAAATCTAATCAGCATTGCCTATCCTCCTTATTTCACGAACTTTAGAGGGTGAATCGCTTCCAGAAAGGAATACCGCCAGATCAAAAAATCCAACTTTGTGAAGCTCTTTGAAAACCTCACGCGAAAGAAGCTGATCATAATTTTCTGCATGAATTGTTGCGGCAAACTTAACTCCACAGCCGTGCGCCTGAAGCATCGCTGCAGAATCGGAAGTATCGGAAATTTCGTCACAGAAAATGTAATCAGGAGAAAGAGTCTTGACTGCCGAAATAACGCCCGCTGAACGTCGGCAGCCAACCATAACGTCAGTCATTAACCCAACTTTGTTATTAGGTATCCCACCAATGGAAGCTGAAATCTCATTGCGTTCGTCGACAAGCGCCACCTTGCAGATGTCTCCGAACTGCCTGCATAGATCACGCAGCATTGTGGTTTTGCCACTGTTAACTCCGCCGCAAATCAAAACATTCTTTCCAAAGACCTGTGGGAAAATTTTGTCAGCACAGCCAATTACTTCACGAGAAATTCTGAAATTCAGTGCGCTGAAATCAGAAATTATCGAATTTTCATTCTGCTTAGTCCCACAAGCTCCGACACGAACTCCATTTTCAATCACAAAACAGCCCTCTGACAGTTCGCGCGAGTGTGTATGCAATGAAAAGTGGCAAAGATACTCAATTATTTTACTTATTTCGCGAGGCGAAACTATCAAAGTCTGCTCAGAAATTTTTGATTCCGCCTTGCCAGATTCGGAAAGATACCTCACCAAACCAGGATAAATGTATGTAATTGGTCTCCCTGAGCGGAGTCTTACTTCCGTTACTCCTGAGCGCATATCATTCGGAACTAACAACATAGCTGTCCGTAAGCGTTCGGTCATGTACTGTGAAATCACTTCATAGCTTGTACTCATTTTTCAACCTCCTTACACTACATCATATTCAGCGGGAACTCAGGATATTACAAAAAAAGGACGCCGAAGCGTCCAAAAAAATACAGCACACCGAAGTGTGCTGTAAATTATAACTATTATTCCTTTACACCGCCAAGTGCAACACCGGCAATGATGAATCTCGAAAGGAGAATGTAAACAATTACGATAGGAAGAATAGAAAGTGCAATTGCAAGATAAATAGCACCGTAATCAGTGAACTTATCAGAAGCCTGAATAGCAGAAACCATCATAGGAAGTGTCTTCTGCTTGAACTTTGAACTGATAAGGATCATGTTAGGTGTATAGAAGTTGTTCCAACTTGCGATAAATGCAAAAATTGCCTGAACCGCGATAGCGGGCTTCATCATAGGAATTGCAATAGATACGAAAGTTCTGTACTCTCCGCAGCCGTCAATACGAGCAGCTTCAACGATGTCGAGCGGGAATGAGGACTTCATGTAAGAACTCATAAAGTAAACAACCGCAGGAGCAGCGATAGCGGGGAGAATAAGAGGCCAGTATGTATCTGTGAGACCGAGCTTTAACATGAAGCTAACAAATCCGGCAGATGTAACCTGCATAGGAACCATCATTACAAGGAGAATAACTGTATAGGAAATATCCTTGAGCTTAAAATCATATACGTGAATACCGTATGCAGTCATAGCTGAGAAGAATACTGTAAATACTGTTGAGAAACCTGTGATAATGAAAGAGTTTCTATAACCGATTGCTACATTGTAGATCGTGTTGTAGTTAACATCATGGAAAAGAGTGTCGAAGTTCTTACCAAGATGCGAACCGGGAAGGAAAGAAATACCGTTAGCGATTTCGGAAGTTCCGCGTGTTGCATTGATAATAAGAATGTAAATAGGAAGCAGACAGATAATTGTCAGAATCACAAACCAGATAACAAGGATAGTAGACTTGAGTCTGATCTTGAAAGTGTAATTATCCTTAGGCTCTCCATATACGGATTTCATCTTACTCATATTGTGAAACCTCCAAACTGTTTGCTTTCTCTCTTGTTCTGCTTTGCAATCTTCTTGCGCTGCTTCTTCTTAGCGATTGCATCCTTGTCACGAGTGAGGTAGAATGCGATACATCCAAGAATGAGAGTTACGAGGAAGAGGAGAACTGAGGCAGTACCTGCAAATCCCATCTTCGGGTCGGTCTGATCGTAGAAGTATTCGTAAATGTATACCGCCACGGTCTTGAGGTTTTCACTTGTGTGGTTAGGATCCTTATGATAAAGATAAGGAATATCAAACATCTGGAGACCACCGATCATAGATGTTACGAGTGTGTAAGCCATGATGGGGCTGAGAAGCGGGAAAGTAATCTTTCTGAATACCTGTCCCGAAGTTGCTCCGTCGATGCTTGCAGCTTCGAAGAGCGAGGGGTTGATACCCTGAATACCTGACATGAGCATGATCATGGTATTACCAAACCACATCCAAGTCTGGATAAACATAACAACGCCACGTGACTGCCATTCGCCGGTAATAAACTTTATAGTTTCATACTTACCGGAAGCAGCGTCCTGAGAAACGATACCCATCTTGTTAAGAAGAAGGTTAAGTGAACCAGGAACATTCTCAGCCTCACCGCAAAGCTGGAGGAAGAGAACTGCTACAGAAGCAGCCGTAATGATGTTAGGGAGATACATAACGATCTTAAAGAAGCCCTTTCCCGGGATCTTGAGCTGAGCGTCAGTAAACCAAACAGCAAGAGAAAGCGAAAGAGCGATCTGAGGAATGAAGTTACCTATCCAAAGGATAACTGTGTTCTTAAATGCACTGAGGAAGTTCTCGTGAACTACTCGTGCAGTTCTGTCAGCGATTTTGAAGGTTGAACCATCACTAAAATTCATGGGTTCTGTTCCTACACCTTTAAACAAAGCCTTGTAGTTAGCAAGACCAACAGAATTTTCGCCTGTAAAATCTTTAAAACTAAGGATAAAGGTGTTGATCAGAGGCCATAACTGGAAAAAGAAATAAACAAGAAAAAACGGCAGGATAAACAGATAGCCATATTTTGCATAGCTAATGGACTTTATCCGTCGCTGAGCACCTGATGCCATTGCACACACCTCTCAAAGTGGAATATTTTTTAAATAAATATACACCTACGGAATACCGCAGTATTCCGTAGGTATAAATATTACATTGTTGTAGTGAGTTCGGTTGAAAAATTATTCAACGTCGATAGCAGTTACATCCTCAGCAATCTTGTCCTTGAATGCTTCAACTGTATCATCCCATGAAGCGCCGCCCTCAAGATACTGCTCCTTAACAACGTTGATGAAGTCAGTCTTGATTGTAGCATCGTAAGGAGTGATAAGACCATTGAAGTCGATTGTCTTAGCATTGTCAGCGAGCTCAGCGTAGAAGTTCTGTCCGCCGAGGTTGTTTGTGATCTTCTCGTTGAATACTGTGTTAGAAGAAATGAGGTCATCCATAACCTTGCTGTTGTTTACATACTCAGGCTTGTTAACTGCGTATGTAGACATCTGATCCTCGTTTGAAGTAGCAGAAAGGATGAAGTCTCTTGCCTCTTCGCCGTTGTCTGTCTTGGGGTTAACAACGATCCAAGTACCGCCCCAGAAGAAAGGCTGAGGTCCCTGGCATACAGCCCACTTGCCGTATGTTTCGCCGCCTTCGCCGCCTGCAGCATCGAGAGCAAAGCCACCGAAGCCCCATGTAGATACGAAATAGCCCATGCAAGTATCATTTGTACCAGCTGCTGTCCACTCATCAGTCCACTGACCGTTCTTTGTAACGCCGCCGCAGTCCCAAAGAGCCTTAGCTGTATCAGCGAATTCCTTGCAGAAGTCGTCGATCTGGAGAGCGTTGTCAACTACCCAAGGAGTTGTACGACCGCAAGCGTAAGCCTGCCACATACCACCGAGTGTATCAGCAAGAGCTGTCTTACCGGAAGACTTCTCAGAAACTGTCTGAGCAGCCTCTACGAACTTATCCCAGTCACCGATTGCAGCCTGCATCTCTTCAGGAGATGTTACACCGAGGTACTCCTGAGCGAGGTCAGATCTGTACTGGAAACCGCCTGCTGCAGCCTGCCATGAAACGCCCTTACGAACGCCGTCTGAAGACTTACCAATCTCATCTGTGTAAGCGTAGATGTTAGCAAAGTCAGAATCGCCGAGACCGAGGTCAGCAAGGGGAAGTGTCTTCTCGTCATCGTTGATGTACTTGAGAGCCCAGTCAGCTTCACAGAAGTAAACATCGAGGTCATCGCCTGACTTGAAGAGGTTGTCGTACTTTTCGGAAGCGTCGCCGCCGCCTACACCGAAGTTGATGAACTTGATGCCGTCAACTGCGTCGTTAGCAAGGTCGTCCTGAATTGAATCGTAGTCAAGGCCCTTCCACTGAGCGATAAGGAAAGGAACGTCATCTGCATTCCAAGCAGCGATTGTGAATGTGTCACCGCCCTTACCTACTGAATCAGCGATCTCGCCTGTGCTTTCTTCTGCCTTTGTTGTGTCCTGAGCATCAGAGCTATCTTCGCTTGTGTCCTCAGATGACTCTTCAACCTTTGAAGCCTCAGAAGAAGATGATGAAGATGAAGATGATGAATCCTTGTCATCGCCGCAGCTAGCGAAAGCTGTTGCAGCCATAGCAAGAGTAGCTACTAAAGCTAAAGTTCTCTTAAGTGTGTTCATTAGAATTTTCCTCCTTAAATATGTATATTATGCTTCGGTAAAAGCATAATATGTGTGAATAATAATTTTCCGGTTTTTCCTTCGGAAATTCATTCTGCACGAATGTCCTCGCGCCGTATTCCTCGCCGCAGGATGCGCCGACGCCGAATTATTCATTAACGGCTATTAACAAAGACTTTTCGGTCTAAGTAATCAATGAAGCAAATGCTTTATTCGGGAGTTTCCCGTTTTGGCGCTGAGCCGTTGTCCTGTAAGTTGTTCACGCTTTCGGACGTTTTCCGTACGGCGGAACGATCCGCTCACATTTCTCGGACTTAGCGATAAACCCACATAAATATGGGCACAATTGCTTTCTGCAATTAAAAATATACCCCTTTTTTGACTTAAAGTCAATGCTTTATATCGTTCTTTAATATTATTTTAGCACATTGTACACTTTCCACTCGTATTATTTGTGCACCATTCACACAATAAATAGCCTAAAAATTCAAATATTACAAATCGGTAACAAGCATTCACCACCTTATTTCACAAACTCAGCACCGTTCTTTTATGCCAATTGCATAAGAGATACAAATTAAGACGTAAAGTTTCACGCTTTTTGGAGGGTTCGTCAAATATTTTTTCACCTTGTGTTATTTGTGATAATCATGAGGCGATCATTGACTGCGCGTAATATGTAAGTATCGCAGAAGCGTCTACCGAGTTTATTATTCCGTCCTCGTCAAAATCAGCATTTGCAAAGTATTCTTGGGCAATAACTCCGGTCTTTTCAGCCATGATTTTCGCGTAATGTGTCAGTATCATCGACGCATCAATTGCGTTTATAATGCCGTTTCCGTCCACGTCACCTTTTAAATACGTCTCCTCGGGAGCCTTGATTATCTTCACCAAAATCTCGCTGTCCAGCTTGTTTTCCTGAGTCAGCTTCATTTCAAGCACTGTTACTCCGTAGCCGATACTTATCTCATCTGTGAGGGCATAGCTACTCATCGACTCGCCTTTAAGCGTAATACCAGCCGCCGTGACAGGATACAACTTGATCGAATCTGTATCATCTGTTATGCGTATCACATACTCATTTCTGTTTATCTTTTCAGCCTGAGTGAGCGAAAGCGAGGTAACATCTCCCTTGACATACGAAAGCCTGTTGAACTGTGCTGCTGCGGGAGTATATTTTCGCTCGGAATAGTACTTTTTGTCGGTAGTAGTTCTCACAACAGAATCTTCTGTTATTTCAAATGGCTTGCTGTAAAGCTTTTCCTCACCGCCGTTTATGGAATAATATATCGGCTCGCCATTTGACGCGGTAAGTTCTATCCGCTCATTTTGAAGTATCTCCCCTGCTGCGTGTGAAAAATCCACCGCGCCGACAGGGTTGGCAAAAGCTTTGAGCGAGAAATTGCCCATTATTATAACTACGTCTCCAGTTGCCAAAAGATTCTCATAATATGAAACAAGCTTTTCAGCCTTTTCAAGTTCTGTAGTATCATCGGGTTCTATCCCGTCATAAAGCTGTTCTTTGAAAGATTCAAGCAATTGAGCCTTTTCTTCATCGGTGTATCTGTAATTCTCATTCAGAATATCGTTCCATTCGTTTCCGTCAGAACTTATAAAGCTTTCATTTTTTCCGGTGTTTGCAACTATCCTGTCATATTTTGTGTAGCTGCTCACTTCCGTCATCTCACCGGTCTCGCTGTCCTCAACCGCAATGCAGGTCTCGAGCGGTGCGACAAATTGGTTATCGCGGCAATAGAGCCTGACCGCCACCGCAAATTTCTCTCCCTCATGTACTGTTACAGCCTCGTCAAGGTCAAGCGTAATGTAACCCGTCAGTTGACTCGTACCTTTCGTTACAGCAGAGGGCGTTCCCGAAGTCGGGTCGCTCTCATCGGTAAGTCCCGTATATACAGTTATTTCATAATCGGTATCGGGACTGTTTATATATGTTGCAGCAGCTTCGATCTGCTCATCACTCTGGGCTGTAAAGACATTAGCCATATATGTTGGAGCAATTACATCAGGATCTTCACTCGCCGAAACAGCCTGTGTTGGGATATAGGTATCATGCAGGTAAATATCCTCGTAGTTATCTGCGTCATCAAGCTCATATACCGTAAATTCGGTAAGCGACTTGTCATAGTATGATATCCACATAAATCCGCCGTCACCAAAGCCTTCGCCCCAACTGTTCTTAACGAGCCATGCGCCGTCTCCGTCGGGTTTTACCGAAAAATGCTCAGCGGGAAAACTGTCGTCCCAACCCACTATCGTTACTGCATGATTGGCGAATCGCTGCTTTTTATTGCTGTTAGTGGAATAATACCTGCTGTCGTAGCACGTTCCGGTATTTGAATAGAAAGCCACATCAACTGCATTTCCGCCATAAATAAACTGCTTTGCCAACAGGTTTACTTCGTCCATATTACTGCGTTCGTCATCAAAATCGAACATATAGGCATTTTCAAGGTGAAAATCGCTGACCTTCTTTAACTCATCTACAGCGTCTTTGTCCTCAAAGAATGCATCGTTCCTGTAGGGCAGACGACTCTCATAAACAGGTCCTATCCACTGTGACCAGAGATTTACGGAAAGAGCGCGCGAACCGCCAAGATTTAAAATTTCATTTGTATCATCTGTTCCCGGGTCGATCTGATCTTCGCCGTAATATGAGTAGAACGCCGTGTGCAGCTCCGAAAGGTCGATATCGGGAACCGCAGTTATAAGACTTGACTCTGCACTCGCCGCAGAGGAATGTGCCCAACAGGTCCCGTGACCGGACTGGTTTCTCACGGGACTTATTTCGCTCTCGCTGCGCATATCATACTGAAATGGCAGTTCCGATTCCTGTATCGCAGCGGTTGCAGCTTCATCTATGGCAAGAATATCTGCCGAAGTAACAAAGTTCCCGTCAGATTCTCCCACAACGTGTTTCAGAACAGGCATGGAAAGCGATATTCCTGTATTTTCAGGCGAATCCTCGGCATTCACAAAATTAAACGGTGCAAAAGTAATCGTCAACGTCATCGCCGAGACAGAGGCTAACATTTTCAATGCCGCTTTTTTCATAAGCACCTCCAATTTTATATTTTCTACATATCCTGTGCAAGAGCTATTCTGTGTCCGGTTTTATCTGCCGCCGCCGATAATGTCGGGAGAATTTCTCTCCTGCACACAAATATAACATAGCTGTCGCTATAGATATCGAAAGCGGCAAGAGCATACCCCCTATCGCTCCATGCGTTGGTAAGTTGCTCCGCCCATGCTGTTATATCGTCATCTTCATCAAGTGTTTCGAGAGGTATCGACAGACTGCTCGGCATGATATCTTCCATTGCCGCCGCAAAATCGTCAAGTTCTTCCTTATAGTCGAATTCGCAGGCTTTGTGCGACAGCAGCATTTCATTTACTATGCTTATCCAGATCACTGTTCCAATGTCCGAATCAGAGCCGATCCCGCGTTCGTCATATGCACCTTGATGTTCATTGTAATACGTCCGTGGATCAGCGATGATTTCGCGGCATTCTGCGGTCAAGCCAAGCTGCTCCGCAATGACGTTATAGCTTTCTGAAACGCTTTCTGCCGATTTATCAGCTTTACTGCCGCTTTTATGAAACAGTTTCATGCCAAATAGTCCCATACTTGCTCCTATTTTTTGACTTCGACGGTAAAGTTGCCGTCCTTGTCTATCTTCAAGGTCAGAGTTTTTACATACCGCTCATAGAAAGCTTTTTTCTCGCTTTCTGTTCCGCTTATCCAAGCTTCCTCGTAAAGATGTTCAACAAGCGACTTGCCGTTCAGATACAGAATATCGGGCAGATACTTTTGCAGCAAACCAAGCAGAACCGCTCTCTTGAATCCGTCAACATTACCTGAACAGAAATCATCAATGGCACAATAATAGATATCGTGCTCCTCCAAAGCGCTCTTGATTGCTTTGCCGCAGTTTTCATACTCGTACATGACGAGAAACTTCGCATTCGGCAGTGAGGTGATAAGTCCCCAGAAATCCGAGTCGCTGGATACAAGTATAAAGCTGTCTATCCCCTCTGCATAATGGCTCTGGCAGACACCTGCTGTCATAACGATATCCACAAGCGACTTGCGCTCCGTAACGCGGTCTATCATAATGTGCTCGACTGGTATTTCGGTAAATTTATCAAGCCATTGCCACCCCGCTGTCGTGTGATGATCGTCATAAAGATATATCTTCTCTATCTTATCAAGTTCACTCTGATCGAGGTTTTTCAGAGTCGCATACAGCTTATACACATCTGAATTTTCGCAGTCTACGGCAATGACCGTTCTCATACTTCTGCGTATAAACTCATAGATGTTATTCTTGGTCTCATCGTTTGCGTCGCGGTATTTGCTCGTATCTTCAAAAGAATCGTTATGCAGTCCGTATATGATCTGCAGGAATTTACGGTCTGACATGAGCATAGAGCCGCAGTCATACGGAGTCCAATAAATGTACATCTGGAACGGATAGAAATTATTGCTCTTCATGTACTTTTCAAACTCACGCTTCAAAGCGACCGGATTATTATAATGAGGTATAACGAATAATTCCCTTATATACTTCCATTCACACCAATCCGGGAACAGTGAGGAACATTCGTCAATATGGTTCGCTATCAGTTCGTTAAGGTCAAACATATACTTATCGGAACGGTAATTCGCCTTTATTATATGTATCCCCCACTCCTCAAGCTGCTTGATATTTTCGTGGTCATACCATTCAAGCGTGTGCAGATTCTTCAGATTATAACGCATTTCGCTGTCTGTTTTCTTATATCTTCGGAACAAAGTCGTGCGAAGCTTGCAAAGATAGCGGATAATTGTAGCAGGTTTATTGCTGTACAAAGATTGCAGAAGCTCATGGCAAGGCTCGTCAAAGCATTGCTCTACTATATTTTTTCTTATACCGATCATGTAGGCGATAGTGGTCACAAGATCTTTTGTGTCAACCGTGGAATATTTATTATTCAATCGCAGCACCTCCGTTTGCTGTTTCGACGGCATACGGCAGATGTATGCCTGTATATTTCGAGATAATACTCATAGTTGGATCTGCCGCTCCCCAATTGACAGCCGTATATCATACCCCTGCTATTCTCGGTTGGATCCCCTCTATCCGTAATTCCGCAAATTTCATAACAAACGTTCATTGCTTTATCCCTCGATATGTAATTGCAGACAATCATTTCACCTATTATATCATAACCGTTTCACATTTTCAAGAAGAAATATTATAAAAACTATGAAACAGCCGACAGCATGACCAATTATAAGATATAAAAATCCCTCTTGCGACAAAAAATACCAAAATCTACATTAAAGCGGTGTCATCCTGCCATTGAATTCTGATGGGTAATTGACACCGCAAAACATTATATTTCCCTTATCCGCATACGGCAGAGTAAAGCTCACCCTTGCGATAAGGAGTTTCCTTTGCTACTGCTTTGCAGGCATCAACAGGTCGCTCACCCATTTCAATGAGCCGCTTTACCTGCTCGACCGCCTGCTCAAGAGTGATCTCCTCTCCGCCTGAGTTATCTGCTCCGCCTACTACAAGCACATACTCACCCTTTGGTTCATTGGCTAAGTAGTAGTCTATTGCTCCGCCGATAGTTGTGCGTATAACTTCCTCGTGGACCTTTGTCAGTTCACGGCAGAGTGCTATTTTACGTTCTCCGAAAGCAGACTTCAAGTCCGAAAGCGTATTTTTGAGCTTATGCGGCGCTTCATAGAATACCATGTCCGCAGTCTCTCCCTTGAGCATTTCAAGACGCTCGCTGCGTTCTTTTTTCGGAACAGGAAGAAATCCCTCAAAGGTAAATCTTCCGCCGCTGAGTCCGGCAAGAGCTACCGCTGAAACTACCGCGCTCGGCCCGGGAACTACCTTTACGTCAATCGAATTTTCCGCACAAAGCTTAACAAGCACCTCTCCCGGATCCGATATACACGGCATTCCTGCATCGGTAACGATCCCGCAGTTTTCGCCGTTTTGGAGTCTTTCTATAATCCTCATCGCATCCGCATGAGAACTGTGCTCGTGAAAGCTGACAAGCTGTTTCTTTATTTCATAGCGGTTGAGAAGCTTGAGCGTTACTCTTGTATCCTCCGCGCATATAAAGTCTACCTCCTCCAGCATTCTAAGCTGACGGAGCGTGATATCTTCAAGATTTCCTATCGGTGTGCCGATAAGGTACAATGTTCCGCTCATAGGCTCTCCTTTCCTGTGTCATAGATTTTTTGCAGTTCTTCCGAAAATCCTTCGCCGCTTCTTATATAAAGCTGAGGCTCGACCTTCATGAACGGTTTTGAGCCTTTTTTGCCTTCGATCAGGAAAAGCCACGGTGCTTCATCAGGATTCTTTGAGACAAATCTTATCCTTTTAGGCTCAATGTTATTGCTTTTCATGGCAAATATAACGTCGCTCAGTCTCTCCGGACGATTGCAGACACATAGTCTGCCCCCGAATTTGAGAAGTTTTTCCGCAGCGACACACACATCATCGATAGTACACATTATCTCGTGACGGGCAATTCTCTGCGCGTCAATTGCGCTCTCAAATCCTGCTCCGACCACCTTATAGGGCGGGTTGCAGGTAACAAGATCAAGCATTCCTCTCGGAGCGTCCTCCCACAGCTCTTTCAGATCTGCGCAAACAGGAATTATACCTGTCGTCTGACTGTGCTCGATCCCGAGTTTAAGCTGCTCGATCGCGCCCTCCTGTATATCTACCGCATATGTGACCTGCGGAGGTCGGTATTTCTGCATTATTAGCGGTATGATCCCACAGCCTGTTCCGAGATCACATACCTTGTCCTTTTGTCTGTACTGTGAAAAATCCGCAAGGAGAAACGCATCCGTGCCAAAGCGGTGGTCACTGCTTGCACAGACATATATAGTGTCAGTCAGTTTTTCAAACTTATATTCCGGTGCGCTCATTTGATCGTTCCTCCGCCGACAACCGTATCTCCGTCATAGAAAACCACTGCCTGTCCGCTTGTAACTGCACGCTGGGGCTTGTCAAACTCCACAAGATATTCTCCGTTTCCAAGTGCAGACACAACTGCCGGCTGTTCGGTCTGACTGTAGCGCGTTTTTGCCGTAATGCGCATCGGAGTTTCTATCTCGGCAACGGAAATAAGATTCACGTCCTCTGCAATGAGTGTTTGGGTATAAAGATCAGACTCGCTGCCAAGTGTTACGGTATTCGCCGCAACGTCCTTTTTCACAACGTAAGCAGGTATGCCGAGAGAGATCCCGAGGCCCTTTCGCTGTCCGACCGTATAGCCGATTATTCCCTTGTGTCTGCCGAGAACGTTTCCGTCAAGGTCTACGAAATCGCCCGCCACAGGCTCTTTTCCCGTGAACTTTTCTATAAAGCTCACATAGTCTCCGTCAGGCACAAAGCAAATGTCCTGACTGTCGGGCTTGTCGGAGTTTACAAGTCCTGCCTTTTCGGCAAGTGCGCGAACCTGCGGCTTATCAAGCTCTCCAAGCGGAAACAGTGTGTGAGCAAGCTGTTCCTGCGTGAGAGAATAAAGCACATAGGTCTGGTCTTTACTGCGGTCTTTCGGGCGTTTGAGAAGATATCTGCCCGATTTTTCATCATACTCCCTAACTGCGTAATGTCCCGTAGCTATATAGTCGTACCCAAGCTCGATAGCGCGCCTGAGCATTTTGTCAAACTTTACATATCTGTTGCACTCTATGCACGGATTCGGAGTTCTGCCGCACATATAGCTGTCTGCGAACTTCGACATTACACGCTCGCGAAAGCAATCCTTGAAATTGAACACAATGTGCTCGAAGCCGAGACGGTACGCAACGCTCCTTGCGTCCATAACGTCCGAAAGAGCACAGCAGGTCTTGCCCTCCTTCTGCGCCTCCACAATATCCTCGTCTGAAAACAGCTTGAGCGTTACACCCATGACCTCAAAACCGCTGTCTCTCAAAAGCATTGCTGCGACAGAGCTGTCAACTCCGCCGCTCATTCCTACCATTACCTTTTTCATTTTAATTTCCTTTACCATTTATCACAGCAGCGCACAAAGCTCTGCAAGTGACTCAAAATAATGATCCGCGATTTTTTCTATCTGCGCGCGATCGCAGGCTGAAACGCTGTCATATACTCCGCATACAATGAACCCTGCTTTCTTGGCAGTTTCACAGCAATGCAGCGAATCCTCGACAACAAGCGTTTCGCTGATTTCAGTTCCAAGGCGTGCGGCTGCTCCAAGAAAAATATCAGGACAGGTCTTGCCGAGCGGATATTCCTCATCAGTCAGGACAAAACGGAAACGCTCATAAATGCCGCACCTTTTCAGAACAGCCTCCGCAAGTCTCTTATATGTTGCAGTTGCCACGCCATAGGGGATCCCCTTTTCGTCAAGCCTGTCAAGGAGCTGCGGAACGTAAGGCTTCAGGGGGATTTTCTCCTCATACTGAATGCGTACAAGTTCCTCGATACGATCTATGACGTATTCCTTGCTCAGTTTTAAGCCGAACCTATTTATAAAGTACATTGCCGAATCATCGACCGTCATCTTTTTCACTTCATCGGAAACATCAGGCGGAGGATCTTTCACTCCGCACTCTTTCAAAAATGCCATGTCCGTCCTGCTCCAGACCTCCATTGAGTCGATAAGAGTTCCGTCAAGGTCAAAAATTATTCCTTTTATATTCATTTACATTCCTCTTTGGACTTCAGAACCGGTTTCTTCTTCCGCAGTACTGCTTTCGGTTTCTTCGTTTATCTCCGCATTTTCGGAAGTCTCCTCCTCGGCCGCCTTTTCAGCTTCCTGCTGATTTCGGCTGACAGCCTCAGACTGCGGTTTGTCAGAACGCGGCAGATATGTTCCCTCTGTGCTGCTGTCTCCGCAGATAACCACAGCCTGCTCGCGCATAGCCTCGTATACTTCCTCAAATTTGTCTAAATCATAAGTTGTGTTTCCGACAAGAGGGTCTGCCACATGAACCACATTATTCTCCATATCATAACCGTAAACCGTAACACAGTGCTGATAGTAGTTGAACCATACCTCCTCGCCGCTTTGTGCGGTAAACTGATAATACCACGGTCTCGGACGCATATCTATAGTCACCCATACAATAACGGGTCTGCCCTCGTCGATCTGCCAGAAAAGACTGCTAAGGCTGCTTTCAGAAAGATCTGCCGCATAGCAAGGAGACTCCACAGAGGCAAAATAATCATCTGCGGTCTGCACAATTACGGGAGCAAGGCAGCCCATTCCGCGTGTACTCTTAGGCTCTCCTATATAAGCGTCATTCATGGTGTATGTACCGTTGAAATCTATCGGCATGAATTCGTCCGCAAGCTCGACCTTGTCCACCGAGAACCCGAGGTAATTGAGCGTCTGCGCGAGAGATGTCACCTCACAGCCCGTAGGAAGCTCAGGTTCCTGCATAACCGTCTCAAAATTTTCAAGAACGCACGAACCTGTAGGCGTATAGCCCTCGGGAGGCTCTATATCTATCTCATACAGAACCGGTTCCGGTTCTGTTTCTTCCTCGGCAACGGACTGTATCGCTCCGACAATTTCGTTGTCCAAGGTGGTTTCAGCAGTTGTTTCGGCAGAAGCCTGTGTGGTTTCAAGATCGGCAAGCTTTACCGTAGTACTGCCGCACGATGCGGCAGCCGCCGTGAAAGTGCAAGCAGCCGCCGTCATCAGAATGAAATTTCTTATCATTTAAAGATTACTCCATATCTATCATTATCTTCGCCCTGTAGTCCTTCTGAGCAGAGTTTACCGTATCGAGCGCAAGTCCGTACACATCGGACGCTCTTATTTCAAGCTTTGCGAAACGCTCAGCCTCCTCGCTGAACTGTGAGAGCTTTGCTATAGAAGAAGCATATGGGATCGTTGCTGTATCCTTTGCCTTGGCAAGGATCTCCCTGCCACGCTCATTTAGGGCGAGAATACGTCCGTATGGCGGAAGATTTTTCATGTCCGCCTTGGTTATTCCTATCAGCAGCGACAGCATGATACGCTTTATCCGCGCCATGGTATAGCGCTTGGTCTTTATCGTGAAGAACAGCTCATCAAGTGAGCCTGCCATTCTTGCGCCATAAATGCGGTGTTCAAGTCCCTGTCCTATATCATTGATCTGTGCTATCTCATCGACATCGCAGCTACGCAGCTTATAGAGCATTACGCGTTCAAGGTTATCAAGCGATGCGACCTCGCCCTTGCTCATTGCAGATTCGATTGCGGAGATCCACAACTCAGTAGTATAGTCTCTTATAGCAACGGCACTTTTATCCTTTTCAAGCTGCTCGCGGATCTTCGATGCGCTCGTAAATCCGTCACGCATAGTGTCGGAATCGTGATCGGCTATGAGCCTCTTGACCGTAAAAGGCTGTATTGCTGATGAAAATCTGTTAAGTGCGCGCATATACTCTATTGCAAGCTTGTTGTTCGGAGAGCAGGCTATCTCTGCTACCTCGGGATCAATGCCGTTAATAACTGAGGCAAGCGCCCGAGGATATGTGTAGCCCTTTTCCATTATCGCGTGTATCTCCTCCGCATGAACTCTCTCTGTTATTTCAGTCGTATCAAGTGCCTTCCGGAGCTCATCAACATCTCCGCACTCGCTTCCGAATGAAATTTCGTCCACAACTCCGAGACTGTTGAGCAGATAGACTGCTCCTGTCGCGAAATTTTCCGCTGACGAAAGGCAATACTGAACCGGTAGTTCAAGTACGAGATCCGCACCGGATCTAACGGCAAGCTTTGCTCTTTCAAGCTTGTCCATTATGGCAACGTCTCCGCGCTGAACGAAGTTTCCGCTCATTACTGCTACTATGTGAGTTGCGCCGTTTTTGCGCGTTTCTCTTATATGATAAAGATGTCCGTTGTGAAAGGGATTGTATTCACAGATAATACCGCTGATTTTCATTTTATGACCTCTCTTTCTTCTTTGCTGAAAATTTATTTTATGCTCGGTTTTTGCGTCAAATTTGTCACGAATAGGATAAATTTAAGAAAAACACTTGCATTTTGGCGGAAATAGTATATAATTATATATGCAAATATTTTTGAAAGGAACAGATATATGATTATTTTAGTTGTTAATGCAGGAAGCTCTTCACTTAAATATCAGCTCATCAATATGGACGATGAGAGTGTTATCGCTAAGGGTAACTGCGACAGAATCGGTATCGACGGTCACATCTCACACAAGACAAGCACAGGCAAGGGCTTTGAGGAGGACTGCAATTTCCCCACTCATACAGAAGCTTTCATGAAGCTCGTTGAGGCTCTTACCACAGGTGATTCAAAGGTTATCGACAGCATGGACGAGATCTCTGCTGTAGGTCACAGAATCGTACAGGGCGCTGATGTTTTCGATAAGTCAGTTCTCGTTACTGATGAGATCATCGACAAGATCGACGAGCTCCGTGAACTTGCTCCCGTACACAACCACGCTCATGCTCTTGCTCTGAGAGCCTGCAAAAAGGTTATTCCTGAAAACGTTCCTCAGGTCGTTGTATTTGATACAGCTTTCCATCAGACAATGCCCCCCAAGGCTTTCATGTTCGGTCTCCCCTACGATGATTACCAGAATCTCCATGTAAGAAAGTACGGTTTCCACGGAACTTCTCACAGATTCGTTTCCGCAGCTCTTGCTGAGGCTATGGGCAGAGACATCAAGGATCTCAAGATCGTTTCATGCCACCTCGGAAACGGTTCTTCGATCACCGCTGTTGACGGCGGAAAGTCGATCGACACATCAATGGGCTTTACTCCCCTTGACGGCGTTGTAATGGGTACAAGAACAGGTGCTGTTGACCCCTCTGCTGTTACTTTCGTTGCAGATAAGCACCACTTTACTCCCTCCGAAATGAGCGAGTACATGAACAAGAAGTCAGGCTTCCTCGGAGTTTCAGGCATCGGCTCTGATAACCGTGATGTTCAGGCTGCTTCACTTGAAGGCAACAAGAGAGCACAGCTCGTTTCCGATATGCTCGTTTATGAGATAAAGAAGTACATAGGTTCATACGCTGCTGCAATGAACGGCCTTGATGCTGTTCTCTTTACAGGTGGTATCGGCGAGAACTCCTACGAAGTAAGAGAAGGCGTCTGCGAGGATATGGATTACTTCGGAATCAAGATCGACAAGGAACTCAACCGCAGAGAAAGAGGAAAGCTTGTAAAGATCTCTACTCCCGATTCTAAGGTCGAAGTATGGATCGTCCCCACCAATGAGGAACTCCTTATCGCAAGAGATACCCTTGCTCTTATTTCAAAGTAATTGCTGTTCTTGTTTAGTATAGCATATTATCCTCAATAATGCAAGAATCTGACAAAAGAATTTCAGAACTGCACATATGAAAACAGCTTCCCTAAACGAGCAGCCGTATAAAAAATGATCCCGAAAACAATAAAAGTGTTTTCGGGATCATTTTTTGAGTCACTATTACTCTATGAATCAAAATCCGTTTTCACAACAGAACAAAAACTTATCATAAAGCAGTTTCTCTTTTCTTCCAACATATAAAACCATACATATCATTGAAAAAGAAAATTGCAAAATTGATCGTTACAGGTATGTAAGCCGGATTTTTTAATGATGCAAACATCCATAAAATAATAAGCACAATATCATTTAATGCATATCCAAATTCGTAGTATGAAAATCGCAGCATTGTAAGAGCTGCCGCAAGAAAGCTTGTCGTAATCGAAATTGTGCTAAAAACAATGTTAGGCGTATTGAGCACAGCCAAAATATAATAAAAAACAATTGTCGTTATTGTGCCAAAAAGCACAAGCCACACAATGTGCTTTAGCCTGAGCTCTTGGATCGCAACTTCTTTTCCATTTTTTGCAGGATTCTTTAGCCAAGTGATTGTCGACCATATTGCCATTGGCATAGTCATACCTAAATAGGTTATCATCTCACCCCAATAGTGAAATCGCCATGAAATGATCCCATACAAAATACTGAAAATAATCATCAATATCTGCGCCCAAACATTTCCTTTAGCAGCAAAAACCAAAGATGTTATTCCCACACACGCAGCGACAAGCGTAAGTATATCAATATTCATTGATAAAACGTTGGAAACTATAATTAGGTCGTGTTGACACTAAGCCTAACAACGCATCTTTTCGGCAAAATTTCACGCATCCTGCGTTAAAAAGTCTTGACAGGCGACAGCCTGCCTGCGACTTTTTGCCTTGTCTACGTAAAATTTATGCTCGAAAATCTGCATATTATCTTAGTGTCAACACGACCTAAAAACAGTGAACCCAACCAAAGGATCCACTCTTTCCTGGTCAAGTCTTTAATCGGATTATTCATTATCTCCTCCTTAATCAGCAGTTTTATTTTGCTAATTCAGGAGATTTTGGATCCAATATCGGTATAGAACGATTATTTAAAACCATACCGCCGTTTTTCCTTTCTTATTACATTAATGATTATTATACAGCAAATAATCCTCTATGTCAATAATAAAAATTCTCACCAGATCCATATCATAATGAGTGAACTCAGTGCACCGACAGCGGCAAAAACAGGTATCATCGGCAGGCTGACCTTTACATGGAACCATTTCTGATGATACTCTTTGTCCATGTTTTCTATGCCGGGAAGTCTGATTCTTTTGATATTTGCAAACAATACCCAATCAAGGAAAAAGGTATTCCACACAAACAGTGCCAAAATATATATGTAAGCAAGTCCTAATCCCTGCAAAAATGTTTCCGCACCGGCAACGTGGAGCATCCACGCAAATACGAACATAAATGCTACAATAGCCACACATTTTTTACAAGCATGATCGCGTTTAATCTTTCCTTCGCCGCCTCTTTCTTTTGGGTTTGGTAGTATGTTTCCTGTATCTCAGGCGGATAGTCACTTATAAATGTCAAGGGACTTATCATCAGCAATCCGATAACGAGAAATCCGAAAGCCAGAAACATTATCAGCAGCTCCACAATTATTACGGTAATATTCATATTACTTTTCTCCGTTTAATTTAATTCTAAGGACGATAGTTATTTTGTCAATAATAAATAACAGCGTATAAGCCCTGAACTGACGCTCGGAGCTTATACGCTTAAAATTCTCATTTAATCTAAAAGTGGATCAGCTTTTATTATGCAATTGCTGCACCGAGTGCCTTACAGCTTTCAACTGCATCATCATCAGGAGCTTCATTTGCAATAAGCACATCTGCCGCGAGGTTTACGCCTGCTGCCTTTGCATCTTCCTCCCAGTTTCTCATCCATTCGCCGTCTCCCCAGCCGTATGAGCCGAAAAGAACTGTCTTTTTGCCGCCAAGGCTGTCCTTAACTGAATCCCACATGGGCTGGAATTCGTCCTCCTCAAGAACCTCGTCACCCATTGCAGGGCAGCCGAATGCGAATGCATCATAATTTGAAACTGCGTCTGTGTCAAACTCTGCCGCTGTGATAACGTCAACCTCAGCACCCTTTTCCTTAGCTCCGTCAGCAACTGCGTTTGCCATTGCCTCTGTATTTCCTGTAGCACTCCAGTATACAACTGCGATCTTAGCCATATTAATTTTCCTTTCCGTTAGGTAAATCTAACCATTGACCAAAAATTTAAATGCGTTAGCATTTGCTAATATTATAACCGTTTTTCTTTCTTTTGTCAAGCAAGTTTACTATGGTTTACAGCTTTTTCCGATGCTTGACAAAATATCCAAAATGATGTAGAATTGCTTATAAGCTTATTCCTATTATAATAAGTAAGTTTCTTAAAAGGAGCAATTTTTATGTTCAAGACTACTGTTAAAATCAACGGCATGATGTGCCAGAATTGCGAAGCTCACATGACTGAGGCTTTCAAGAAAAATTTCAAGACCAAGAGCGTTACTTCCTCTCACGACGACTGCGAGAGCGTTATCATTTCCGCTGAAACTCCCGATACCGAGGCTCTCAAAAAAGTCGTTGAAGAAACAGGTTACGAGTTTGTAAGCGCACAGACAGAGCCTTATGAGAAGAAGTTCTCGCTTTTCGGCAAGAAGTAATGGCGGCTGAAAGAATTATCGCTGCTTCGGCAGTATCGGCAATGCTTGCGGCTCTGTTCACTTCCTGCTCCTCATCGCAGGTCGGGAATGTCAATGAGAGCAGTTCTTCCGCCGCAACAACAACTCCGACAGTCACTTCAACAGAGATACCCACAGAGGTGACATCTGCTGAAATTCAGACAACAACGGCTGATGCTCCCCCTTCAACAGCTTCTGTCAAGGGAAAAATTTTCTCCTCAGACGGTAAACTGCTCGTTTATTCCGATTCAGACGGAACTCGGATCCAGCCTGACGATTACAAGATCCCCTTTGCCAACATTCTCAATGAAATGTCGGAAGGTCTCGACCTTACCTTTGACGAAAAGCTGAAAGTTTCCAATCCGACTCCCGTTGACGGCATTGACGGAGTGGGACAGGCTATTCAGTTAACGATCGACGCTGAAAAGCAAAATGCGATATATCAATATATGGAAAGCAACAACCTCATTGGTTCGGTGGTTGTCATGCGAACCGACGGTTCTCTCTTGGCTGAGGTATCATATCCCTCATACGATCCCGCTCAATATGCAGGCACGGAGCACAACGAAGATCTCGCATGGGGAACTTACGGCAACAAAGCTTTTCAGAACTACGAACCCGGCTCGTGTTTTAAGATAATGTCCGAAGTCATTGCGGACAAGCACGGAATCACCTCCCTCCCCGATGAGGGACAATGGGAATACGGTAACTTTCCTATTTCCAACTGGGACTGGGGCAAGAATCAGTCCTACCCGATAGCACAGAGAACGCTCAATTCCGCCTTTGTGAATTCAAGCAATGTTTTCTTCGCCAAGGCTTTCGACCAGATCGGCGCAGATGATGTTCTCAGCGACCTGAGCACCATTTTTCATTTTGGAGCTGATAACGATATCGAATGTGATTTTGGCATGATCGAAAACAACATTGAAGTCTACTGTGATGACGATCTGAGACGTTCGGCTTTCGGACAGTCCTATGTGCTGACTTGTCCTCTTTTCCTTGCGGCTCTTGGCCGTGAGGCTGCTTTCGGCGACATGGTAAAGCCTTTCGTTTTGCAGAATATTGTGGATTCCAACGACTGCGAAAATATTCTTGCGAACGGTACTGCTCCGAACGAAGTTATCGCTTCGATACCACAGGAATACCGTCAGAATCTCCTTGACGGCATGGCCGGAGTTGCAGCAGGACTCAATGTGTCTGTTCCGTCAGGCTACTCATTCATCGCCAAAACCGGTACTGCCGAGACTTGGGTCGGAGATTTTCTCTATATTACCGGCTGCGTCAAAAATGACAACGACACTGGCACGACAGTTTATGATGACTATTCAAACTATGCGGCAACAGGCTCTTATATTATCGTTATGCAGATCCAGAATCCGTCAGACCACGGCTTTGAATTCGCAAGCCAGTCCTCAAACTACTACGGCGGGGTCGTCAATACGGTACTTTCATAAAATCAAGTTAAAAGCTCCCGAAATTCTCTCGGGAGCTTTTGGCTATACATCATCAAATTCTCACTTTTGGTACGGCTTAGGAATATGGTTGGATAAAACGGTACTCAGATACTCCGTAAATTCTTCAAAACCACCGACATCAAATTCCTGTACGGAACTCCCAATCTCAAACTCCGTTTCATCATAATATGTAAACCAGCCTGTTTCGTTGAACCCGTTTTTCAGATAAAAGTGTTTTCTGCGGAGTTTTATATCGTCATTTTCAGAATATGCAGTTGGAGCTTCAAATTCAACAACCACCTGATAATCACTATATTCGGCTATGAGCACTTTAAGAGCAGCACTTCCTATTCCGTTGGAGCGAAGCTCTTGTTTCACGGCTAGATACGCAAGATAGCATATTTTTTTGTATTTTCTTATCACAAGAAAGCCTATTGGTTCATTTTCCACGCAAATTCCAATAAGCTCCGCACCTGTAGAAAGCATATCATCGAGTGTATTGCGCTCACTCGCAGGAATTGCCTCCTCATTTATTTTTTCCAAAGCTTTGATATCTTCCGAATATCTTGTTACTGTTTTAAGTCTCATGTTTTCTCCCTTCAGTTTTCTGTATTCAGTCTCCATAAATTTGCTCTATATCATCGAATCGATTATATCATGCATAGAATTTAGGGAGTGTTGATACTAAGTCTAACAACGCATCTTTTCGGCAAAATTTCACGCATCCTGCGTTAAAAAGTCTTGACAGGCGACAGCCTGCCTGCGACTTTTTGCCTTGTCTACGTAAAATTTATGCTCGAAAATCTGCATATTATCTTAGTGTCAACACTCCCTAAAGTCAATACTGCTGATTTTGTTTTCAATTCAGTTACAATTTGGAAACTCCGTTGACGAAATCGGTAAAAAAATGTATAATATAAAGTGAATTTGTAATTATTGCGAAAGGACGATAAGATATGGCTCATAAAAGGAAAAGACTTACCGCATTTTTAACAGCAGCTTCGCTCATATCTGCGCTTTCTTCCTGCTCGTCCGATGTTGGACGGATCCATGTTGAAGCGCCGTCTGCTCAGACTACTTCACAGCCTGCCGTGACTACAGAAGCTCCGACAACAACTCAAACTGTCACTACAACCACAGAAACCACTACTACGACTACAACGACCACTACAGTCGCTGTTATGCGAGGAAATATTTACGACAGTAACAAAACTCTGCTAACTCGCAGCGAGCTCTCAGAGGACGGCCGCGAAATGCGCTACTATAACAGCGATTATCAGTATTCCGTCGGTAACATCATCAGTGCGGCTTCAGCAGGACTTGACACCGAACTCGAAGATACACTGCGCGTTAAGAATCCGACTCCAGTAAATGATACCGACACCGTTGGTCAATCCGTTGAACTGACTATTGATGCAAATGTTCAGGCGGCAATATACAATTATATGCAGAACATGAACATTGTCGGTTCTGTTGTAGTCATGCGAACTGACGGCTCTATCATGTCCGAAGTTTCCTACCCCTCCTATAGTCCGGAAGCCTATCAGGCTGACCCAAGCTACGCTGACGGTCTCCCTTGGGGCGCAATGGGAAACAGAGCGTTCCAGAATGCAACTCCCGGCTCGTGCTTCAAGATAATGTCTGAAGTTATCGCCGACAAACATGGAATCACAACGCTCTATGACGACGGAACATGGGTAGATGGCGGCGCTACGATAGTCAACTGGAATCATGATGCAGGTTGCTATCCCATTCCGAACAGAACGCTCTATTCAGCATTTGTCGATTCGAGTAATATTTTCTTCGCAAAAGTGTTCGACCAAATCGGCACGGATACTGCTTTGTCAGACCTGAATAGCCTATTTCACTTTGTTGACACCATAAACTGTGATTTTGGCTCAATAGACAATAATATCGAGGTCTACTGTGCAGACGACCTGCGAAGAAGCGCTTTCGGTCAGGCTTATGTCAGAACCTGTCCCATTTATCTCGCAGCTCTCGCGCGTGAGGCTGTTTTCGGTGACATGGTAAAGCCTTTTGTAGTCAAAAACATTGTTGATACAAACGACCCGAATTCAACTATCAGCGCAGGAAGTGCTCCTTACGAGGTCATCGCCTCCATTCCGCAGGAGTACAGACAGAATCTCCTTGACGGTATGCTTGGAGTTACAGGTCATCTCGGAGTATATGTCCCAGAAGGATATCAGCTCTACACCAAAACAGGTACTGCTGAAACCGGCGCAGGTGACTATCTCTACATCACGGGCTGTCTCAGAAACAACAACGACCAAAGCTCAGGCTGCCCGACTTATGCTGACTACAACTCATACAAGGAAAACGGCTCGTACATAATTATCCTGCAAATCCAGAACCCGAAAGACCATGGTTTCAACTACGCGAGCGATTCGGGAGCTTTGTATAAGGGAATAATTGATACGGTTCTTGCAAATTAGGGAGTGTTGACACTAAGATAATATGCAGATTTTCGAGCATAAATTTTACGTAGACAAGGCAAAAAGTCGCAGGCAGGCTGTCGCCTGTCAAGACTTTTTAACGCAGGATGCGTGAAATTTTGCCGAAAAGATGCGTTGTTAGGCTTAGCGTCAACACGACCTAAAATACATATTGCTCAAACTCCTCGACATAGTTGAGATATTCGACCATAACAAAACCCGTGATCACTCTCGGGTTTTATTTTGCTTATAATTGTCACTCAGAAGCCGAAGTCCTCATAATCTTCCGCAATGAATCTGTGGTAGGTTATATGAACACTTCCGTCAATTTCTTCCTCAACAGCTATACAGTAGCGGTAATCGTCGGGAATACCATCGGCAAAGTACACGAGATAGTTAAATTCGTCGTTGTGAACTTCCTCTGTTACGACATTTTCGCTGTATTTTCTGAAAATGGCAAATGCCTCATCAAGTGTGCAATGACGGCGGACTGCCTCTATAAACTCGCGCAGGAACTCGCCGCCCTCAGGATTTTCATGGACGTATTTTGTTCCCTGTTCGGGTACGGTAATGCAGAATCCGCTTTTTATCGGTCTAAATTCGACTTCGCCAAGGTCATTCCGGACAAAATCGGCAAATTCTTTAAGGTCAGCTTCCATTTCGCTCTCGGTTCTTTCCACTCCGAGCAAATGATTCAGCGAACTTAAAATATAGTTGAAACTCATTGGTCTGCCCTCGTATCCAAGCTTTATCTGAGCTTCAAGTATATTGTCACAAAGATTCTTTTTCAGTCTTTCAAAATTCATTCTTATCCCTCCAATGTCTAAATTATAGCACAAACTATTCCCGAAATCAACTATATTGGATTCAGGTTTCACTCGGTTAACTTCCGGTAAGTCTTTCATAAATATTGACATTTACTTATATATATGCTACAATTAATTGACGGACAGTTGAACTGCGTCTTTGGCTGTCGGTCGGATTTTCTTGAAGTTTTCGGGCAGCAGGGTATGCTCTCTGCTATCGGTCAGCTAAATACGTCTTATATGATACAGCTTTGTCCGTCTGCCCTTTTGCAGGCGGATCTTTGTTTTCAAAGGAGTTTTTAATGGACGAAAAAAGAATAGCCGTTGCCGCTATTGTTATTGACGAGCTTTCTGCGGCGATCGAAGTAAACAACGTACTGCACGAATTCAGCGATGTAATTATAGGGAGAATGGGCATTCCTTACCGCGAGCGCGGCATTTCCCTGATTTCAGTTGCTATAGACGCAAAACCGGATGTTATAAGCAGCCTTACAGGAAAACTCGGCAGAATTAGCGGAGTCTCCGTTAAGGCAGCAATTTCTAAAAAGTGAGGTAATATAATTGTACGATCCTAAATCGCTAAAGGCTGAGGAGTTCATAGATGACACCGAAATTCGTGAAACTCTCGAATACGCTGAAAAAAATAAAAACAATCACGAACTGATAGAGCAGATCCTTGCCAAAGCTGCTCCGAAAAAGACGGGACGAGGTGTGGAATGTTCGGGACTAAGCCACCGTGAAGCGAGTGTTCTCCTTGCCTGTGACGACCCAAAGGTGATAGAAAAAATATATGCTCTCGCCCGCGAGATCAAGGAAGCCTTTTACGGTGACAGAATCGTTATGTTTGCTCCGCTTTATCTCTCAAATTACTGCGTAAACAATTGCGTTTACTGCCCGTATCATTTCAAAAACAAGGAAATACCACGAAAAAAACTCACACAAGATGAGGTTCGCGATGAGGTTATCGCACTTCAGGATATGGGCCACAAGAGGCTTGCCATAGAAGCAGGTGAAGACCCCGTAAACAATCCCATTGAGTACATTCTCGACTGCATAAAAACCATTTACTCTATCAAACACAAAAACGGTGCTATAAGGCGCGTTAACGTCAATATTGCCGCCACAACGGTCGAAAACTACAAAAAGCTGAAAGATGCAGGTATCGGAACATATATCCTCTTTCAGGAGACTTACCACAAAGATAGCTATGAGAAGCTCCACCCGACAGGGCCAAAGCACGATTACGCTTACCATACCGAAGCTATGGACAGAGCCATGGACGGCGGCATAGATGATGTGGGGCTCGGTGTTCTTTTCGGTCTTGATATGTACAAGTACGAGTTCGCAGGGATTCTTATGCACGCTGAACACCTTGAAGCTGTTCACGGCGTTGGCCCGCATACAATAAGCGTTCCGCGCGTAAAGAGGGCTTCGGATATCGACCCGAATGTTTTCGACAACAGTATTGATGATGATACTTTTGCTAAGATCATTGCCTGTATCAGAATTTCCGTTCCGTACACAGGCATGATAATTTCAACGCGTGAAAATGAAACCTGCCGCGATAAGGTCATGGGACTCGGAATATCGCAGATATCAGGCGGTTCGCGAACTTCCGTCGGAGGATATGCAGGTTACTCGCCGGAGGAAAGACCGCATGACACCGAGCAGTTTGATGTTTCCGACCAGAGGACTCTTGACGAGGTCGTAAAGTGGCTCATGGAAAAAGGCTATATCCCGTCATTCTGCACAGCCTGTTACCGCGAGGGCAGAACCGGTGATCGTTTCATGGCTCTTTGCAAAGTGGGACAAATTCAGAATTGCTGTCACCCTAATGCTCTGCTTACATTGCAGGAATATCTCACGGATTATGCCACTGAGGAGACTCAAAAGATAGGTGAGGCTCTTATAGACCGCGAGATACTGAATGTTCCCGACCCAAAACGCCGCGAAAAAGCGCTGAGTTATCTTGCGCGCATCAGAAACGGTGAAAGAGATTTCAGATTCTGATACAGCCGCTGCAAAATTTTTCCAATGGGTATGGACAAAATGATTTTTTTATGATATAATACTGAATGCTATCAAAAGTATCAAGGCGCTCCGCCGGAAACCGTCAGGCGCGGTTTTTGCAGTGCCGCCTAAAATTAAAGGAGATTTATCATGGCAGAACTCAAGTACGAAATCACAGAACATATCGGCGTTCTTTCGGAAAACGCCAAGGGTTGGACAAAGGAACTCAACATGGTTAGTTGGAATGAGCACGAGCCTAAGTACGACATCAGAGAGTGGGCTCCCGACCATTCAAGAATGGGCAAGGGCGTTACCCTTACAGCAGATGACCTTGCTGCTCTCAAAGACCTTCTCGCGGGAATTGATCTCAACTCTTTTGAATAATCATTAAAACAAGAGGACTGCAATTGCAGTCCTCTTTATTATAGTATTATTTTCAGTCAAGAACAGGAATATATGCTGCTGCGCCGAGCTTTTCTGCCTTTTCGGCTGCCTCATTGTATGAAAGCTTGTCCTCTGTGATAAAGTGAGCAAAACCGTTCTCGCAGTAAACGCCCTCAAGGTCAGCAGGCTTGTTTGATTCGGGTACGCGGAAGTACCAACGTGCTGTAAATTCGCTGATATCTGCGATAAATGATGAATCTTCCGAAGATTCCCATGTCTGTGAAAGAACTGTATTTTCTTCCTTTACGCTCTCAATTACGTCACCGAGAACCGCACTCGCGGTCGGGAGCTTTCCTGCTCCTCTGCCGTAGAACATTGTCTGGTCGATTCCGTCACCGTAAACGAGAACAGCATTGAATACATCGCTTACGCCTGCAATGATGTTTTCCTGAGGCACGAGCATAGGCATTACTGTGGGAAGTATCTTGCCGTTTTCAAGCTTCTCCACGCAAGCTATAAGCTTTACTGCACAGCCGAGAACATCTGCCGCAGCAACGTCTTCAAGAGATACCTGAGATATTCCCTTTGTAGTCACACTGTCGGGATAAACGTGCTTTCCGAACACGAGCGATGCAATAATACAGATCTTTCTGCAGGCATCATGTCCCTCGATATCAGCCGTGGGATCTTTCTCGGCATATCCGAGTTCCTGTGCAAGCTTGAGAGCATCCTCAAACTGCATATTGTCGTTGTACATTTTTGTAAGGATAAAGTTTGTCGTTCCGTTGAGGATTCCGGCAACCTTTGTTATATCATTTGCAGCGAGGCAGCGGTGGAGAGGTCTGATGATCGGAATAGCTCCGCCAACGCTTGCTTCAAAGAAGAAGTTGCAGTTATGCTCCTTTGCTGTGCGGAGAAGGATATCGCCTTTTTCCGCAACAAGCTGCTTGTTTGATGTAGAAACGCTCTTGCCCTTTTCAAGGCATGACTTTACAAATGTGAATGCGGGTTCAACTCCGCCCATGCACTCTGCAACAGCCGTTACTTCGTCATCATTGAGAATATCGTTGAAGTCCTTGGTAAGCTTGTCACGGTAAGGAGAATCAGGAAAATCTCTTAAATCAAGAATATATTTAACGTCCATTTCCTTGCCGGCACGCTTCTCAATGCTTGCCTTATTCTTGTAAAAAAGCTCTACTACTCCTGAGCCTACTACACCATAACCTAAAACTGCAAATTTTACTGACATAAAAGAAACCTCCATAAAGCTTATTCGGCAGAAAGTACCTTGACCTCTAAAACGCCGTCAAGCTTTGATATTGAATTTAAAGAAGCGAGCTCCTCATCGGTCTCGCCTGTAAGCCTGAGTGAGATGTTTACGGTAGCAGCTCCGTCAACGGGAATGCTCTGATTTACGGTAAGTATGTTCGCATTCAGGCTGTGAAGAAACACAAGAACGCACGAAAGAACGCCCGGGCTGTCACTGAGAAGCAGATAAATATTCACTATCTTTCTCGTGAAAAGCTCTTCGTATGAAAAAACCGAGTCCTTGTACTTATAATATGCACTTCGTGAAATGCCTATGCGCTTGCAGGCGGAGGCAAAGCTCTTTTCGCCTTTCTGCGCCATAAGCTTTTTTACCTCAAGAACCTTTGTAAAGACATCGGGAAGTATTTTTGATTCAGCAACAATAAGCTGCGATTTTTCTTCCATAATCAATCACCTGTGAATCAAGAGTGCTGCAAAATCGTCCGCCACAGACAAACAATTGTACATTACTTAATTACTATACCACTTTTCCCCACTTTTGTCAAGCATTAAATTTCATATTCTCAATTGATACAATTTTCTCATCAAAATACCGAAAAATTTATAGTATAAAGTTGCCTTTTCTGCTTTTGTATGATATACTATTCTTGCTAACATTTTAATTCGGAGCTGACTTTCGGGGAATATAGGCAAGATAACCGAACAAAGCTCCTGCGAAAGAGGTCTTATATGAAATACAAAAACCCAATAATCAAGGGATTTTATCCCGACCCAAGCGTTTGTGCCGCAAACGGAAAATACTACATGGTTTGCAGTTCATTTCAGTTTTTTCCCGGAGTTCCGCTCTTTGAAAGCTCCGACCTTGTAAACTGGAAACAGATAGGTCACTGCCTTACAAGAAAGAGTCAGCTTGAACTCGATGGAGCAAGAAGCTCAGGCGGCGTATATGCTCCCACTATCAGATTCAACGACGGAAGATTCTACATGGTGACAACAAACACCTCTACAGGTGAAAACTTTTACATCTTCACGGACGATATCTATGGCGAATGGTCCGAACCTATTATAATCAAGCAGGGCGGAATCGACCCCTCTCTCCTCTTTGATGACGGTCATGCTTATTTTATCAGCAACGGCGCTGACGATAACGGCGTTGAGGGAGTTACCCAATGCGAGATCAATATTGAAACAGGCGAAAAGCTTTCCGCAAGCAAAAATATCTGGTGCGGTTCGGGCGGAAGATACCTCGAATCCCCGCATATGTACAAGATTGGCGGCGGATACTACCTCATGGCTGCTGAGGGCGGCACGGAATACGGTCACATGATAACCTATGCACGCAGCAATTCCGTGTGGGGGGCCTTTGAGGGCTATGCTCACAATCCTGTTCTCACTAACCGCAACCTCGGCGGTTATCAGATTCAGGGAGTCGGTCACGGCGATCTCATACAGACCCGCGATGGCGAATGGTTCATAGCGCACCTTGGTTTCCGACAGATCGACCAATGGATGCCGTATCATCATCTGGGAAGAGAAGTTTTCCTAACGCCCGTGTACTTTGATGAGGACGGCTGGTTTACTGCCGGAACCAATGGCACTACTCGTGACGAATACGAGATAAAGGGCGATTTTACTCAAATTGTCAATAACGTCAAAACCTTTGGCAATACTTCTCCGAGTATCGACTGGTGCTATATGAGAAATCCCGACTTTTCAAATTATGAGCTCTCAGGTGACAGCTTTATTCTTCACGGAACAGACAAAACTCTCGAAGATATTGCCTCTCCTACTTTTATAGGCATAAGACAGCAGGATTTCTGCGGTGAGATATGCTGCGATATTTCGCTTGACGGCGGTGAGGCAGGAATCACTCTTTTCATGGACGAGCAGGAACACTACGATATTGCTCTCAGGAAGTCCGATAGCGGATTTGAAGCCGTTCTCAAGCTTAATATAGGCGATATCAAGCACGTTCAGAAGGCTGTTCCTATAATGACAAACTCCGCAAAGCTTGTGGTGGAAATGAACAATTTCTTCTATAAGTTTATCGTATGCGACGGCGATAAGAGTTTTGACCTTGGCATTGGTCAGACCAAGTACCTTTCGTCCGAGGTAGCTTCCGGTTTCACGGGAGTTATTATAGGTCTTTACGCTCAGGGAAATAACACCGCCAAATTCAGCGATTTTAAGGTAGAATATAAATGAGAACCTGAACGCGGTTTATGAGTTCTAATTTCCTGAACTTAAAAATAACCGTTACTTTGATATGATCTCCTTAGAGCAGACACGCGAAAAAACGTGCGAACTCTAAGGGGTTTATATTATGGAAGTAAGGAAAAATCGGCATAAGAAAAGTTGAAAAATCTTGGACGGTATGGTATAATGTAAATGCAAATACTGGTGGTACAATACTGCCAGATAAATCGAAATTTGGTGGTGTGATTATGAATTTTATAGAACTTGAATCAGAGAGATTATTGTTTAGAAAATATAAGATAGAAGATTATTCTGTTTTTTATGATATGTTAAGCAATCTGGAAAATATGAAATATCGTTCAAGTGAACCAAAGAACACAGAAGAAGTTCAGAGATATATTGATTGGGGAATACAGTGTGCAGAACAAACACCTTGTATAAACTTCAGATACGCTGTTGTTATAAAAGAAACAGGTCAATTGATTGGTTCTTGTGAATTGGCTTTTACAGATAAAGACCCAGCAGAACTGGCTTGGGAATTGCATCGTGATTACTGGTGTAAAGGTTACGGAACTGAAATAGGAAATACTCTTCTGAAACTTGGATTTAAAACATTAGGAATCAGAAGAATCATTGCCGATTGCAATACCTTAAATATAGGTTCATATAGGATAATGGAAAAAATCGGAATGAGACGTGAGGCTCATTATGTAAAGTATTACAGAGGAAACAGTGCTTTGAATCACGAATGGTGCGATAAATATCAGTATGCAATATTAGGAGAGGAATATCTTAATTCTGAAAGATAACGACAAATTCCAGTTTATCGAATATTCCTCTCAAAAAGGCTGAGTAAAATCATTCCTTTATAATTAGCCATTTTCCCTCTTAAGCGTTCCAATTCGCTTATAATATGGCAAAACAACATAAAATTCCCTCCTATGGCTTTTATTTCACTATACCATAGGAGGGACGTTTTTTCTATTATTCATTTTTACCGGACTTGTGCAAGGCTTCTCGGGCTTTGTCAAGTTATAATTCGTGTCAGGATCGGGATTATTTTTGACTTTTTACTATCATGTACCGCCACTTTACTACTGCAATGCCGATTATTATGACATATCCCACAATGCTGAGCGCATCGGGTGTCTGTCCAAGAAACATAAAGCCGAAAATAGCTGCAAAAATTACAATTGAAAAATCGTAAACCGATATCTCCTTTGCAGGCGCTTTGGCATAAGCCTTTGTTATGAAGATCTGTCCGCCGGCGGCTGCTATTCCTGTCAGAATGAGAAACAACCACTGTCTGCCGCTCATCGGCTGATAATTAAAAATAAGGTACGGCAAAAGCAAAAATGTGGTGAATCCCGAGAAATAGGCAACGATTATCATGCTGTTCTCGTTACGCATTCCGAGCTTTCGCACATAAGCATAAGCCAGACCTGCTCCGAGTCCGCCTATAACACCCAAAGCCGCAGGAATGACTTCCATGCCGAATGTAGGCTTTACCACGAATAAAGCTCCGATAAACGCTACTGCAACCGACAGCCATTCTATCAGGTCAGCCGTCTCCTTCAAAACAAAGTATGAGAAAATTATCGCAAAAAACGGTGACAGTTTGTTTAGAATAGATGCGTCAGAGATAGCAAGGTGGTCAACGGCATAGAAGTTGCACATCATGCCTAATCCGCCTGAAACCGAGCGGATAGTCAGATATTTTAAGTTTCCCTTGCCTATTTTGAACGGAGTTTTCGTCCTTATAAGAGACACAACCGCAACTATAAGCGCGAAAAAATTACGGAAAAAGCACTTCTGCATGGTGGGAACATCACCTGCAAGGCGAATGAACAGGTTCATCAACGCAAAGCAAAACGCGGATATGATTATGAACAGTATTCCGAGCTTATAGTCGTTTTTATTTTTATTTTCCAAAAAAATCCTTCTTTCAGGATCTGTCCGGCACATATCTGTTTGTAAAGACAGATCCTAAGTCTTACTGTCATAATTATAACACATTTGCGTAAGGTTTGCAAGCTTTCAGACCTGCATTAAACTATCGCTTTTTATCTTCGGGTGAAAACATGGATCTAAGTTCATTATGTACCTTTTTCCTTTTGGTAATCATTCCACGCACAAAACGGTATGCCCATGCGGCCGGAAGCAGGAGTTTATGGCGGCCCAAGGTCGGGCAACACTCCTCCTATACCTCTATCGGAGGAAAAACTCTGTATCTGATATATTTAAGTTTAGCTCCGATTTTTGATCCTGAGCCTTTTTCTTTGCGTAACTCGTCCATTCTGTGCTTTATATTCTGATCTAAGCTTCCATATGTACCTGATTTCAAATAATATTCAAACATTGTTTTTTCTTCATCGGATAATTCGGTTTCGCGGTTTCCGAACACCTTTTGTGAAAGCTCACGACTTCGCTGTTCAAAATCCGCTATTTCAAGAGTTCGGCATTCATCGGAGATATAAGACCAGTTCATGGTCTCCTGCTTTGCTTTCAGATAAATATATCTGTCAAGCAGCGAGCGGATCCCCGTTCCCCCGTTTATATAGTGCTTGTATTCATGCGCAACAATATAGATATAAAAATCTTCGTCAGAAAAATGGTATCCGTAATTATTATCGCTATCCTTTATAAGCTTATCTTTTATCCCTTTATAGTATTTTGTCCACTTCTGATTATGGGAAGCTCCAAAAAGAGAAGTGTGCATTTCAAAATTTAATATCGGAGGCTTTTCATAGATATCGTGATTGGACTGGTTATATTTTACCACACGATAACCGTCCGCCTTAAAATACTCTTTTATTTCAGCACGGTGTTCGGGATCAAAAAGAATGTCGTTATCTGCCATCTGCCGCATACTGAAGTCAGGATACATATCTTTTAGTATGCACCCTTTCAGCGGCATATACCATATTCCCTTTTCCTCACAGAAAGAAAAAAGTTTTTTCCGCTCAAAATCAAGCAATATGTTTTTCCTCGCAGCTTTTGCCTTTGCTGTGCGGAACAACTCGTTTTGCACTCCTGCGGATTCAAGAGAATATGCCGCGATCCCTGTCAGAGAGTGATGTTTTGCAGCATTGTACACCTGCTCCATATCCATTTTCTCTAATCTGCTTTTTGAGGGAATAGTACTGTTTACGGCACATTTGCACAGATATGCCAGATCATAGTATTCTTTGCTCATTGCTTCTCCATTCTACACCGTTTTCGGCGAAATTGATAACTTTGTCACATATCTCAAGCGCCTGCGGTCTGTGAGTCACTATCAAAACCGTTTTATCCGTCATGCTCCTGAGATTGCTCAGGAGTTTTCTTTCTGTTGCCTCGTCAAGCGCACTCGTAGCTTCGTCAAGCAGAAGTATCGGAGAATCTGAGTATATTGCCCTCGCGATCGCAATACGCTGCATTTGTCCTCCCGAAAGTCCTGCCCCGCGTTCGCCAAGTATCGTATCAATGCCGTTTTCAAGCTCCGACACAAATTCATCAGCGCATGATACTTTGAGCGCCGCGGCAATCCGCTCCTCATCTGCCTGCGTATCTGCAAATGTGATGACTTCTTTTATAGTGCCGTTCATCAGATGATTATCCTGCGGAACATATGCGAACAGTCTGTGCCATTTGCCCGTAAGTTCAGTTTCCGTCCCATGTGAACTTTGTATCACAATGCTACCATGCTCGCAGCGATACAGACACATAAGCAATTTCAGCACAGTCGATTTTCCGCAGCCGGAATGCCCGGTAAAGGCTGTATTTTCTCCTTTTTTTATCTCAAAGCTTACATTATCCAGAATAAACTCCTGATCGCCACTGTATCGGAAACATATATTATCAGCCTTTATACCGTAAAATTCGGTATCGTAAAAGTTTTTGATCTCCCTGCTGTCCATGACCTTTTCCGTGCAGTCATCTTCAAATTTTTCTGCCTCGCGAAGTCTTTCGGCGCTCGCTGTCATGGCGTAAAACTTAGGCAGATAGCCTGTGATATTGGCAAACGGTGATTGTATCTGAGAGATAAACTGCAACGTTGCTGTAAGAGTTCCGTAGCTAACTGTACCGCCGATGATTCCCAGTCCGCAGTATGCAAAGCCTACAAGGTACATACCGTTCATAACCGCAGAAAATCCGATATTGCAGACGTTTGAGAAACGATTCCGCCTCATTCTTGCACTTTTATGCGCGGACATTTTCTGCTTTCCCTGCTCTGCGGTACGCTGTTCAGCCGAAAAGCTTTTTACGATAATGAGACTGCTAAGGTGCTCCTGTAGGAAAATGCGCAGTTTGCCGTCGCTTTCCTGAATCGACTTGTGCAGCCTTTTCAGCACTTTCCTGAACGTGTATGTAAGAAGTATCAGCGCCGCACCGCATGGGATCAGCACATAAAGAAACCGTGGCTCTATTATCATCAGCATGGCAAGTGCGCCGACAATTTTCACAGTCATTCCGATAATTCCCGGGAGTATCTCCACCGCGCCGTCAGCCGTCACCTTTGTATCGGAAGTAAGACGGTTGATCCATTCGCCCGAGTGCACATTGGTGACCGAAGCGTAGTCTTTTTTCAGTAAGGTCTCAAAAAGCCTTGATTTGAGAGTATTTTCTATCGTTGAACGCGACAGTTCTTCGAGCCAGCGCACGACTGCTCTCAGCAAGATCTGAAAAACCACAAGCAGAATCACCATGACAAGTGCGAGCATAAAACCTGACCTGTCTTTTTCGGCGGCGCTGTCGATTCCTCTTTTCAATAGCAGAGCATACATTACTCCGCTGACGCCAAGCACAGCTTGTATCAGTGACAGCAGGAATATGCTTATTTTATGCTTTCCTACTACATAGGAAAGCCATTTCAGCGTGTTGTTTTTCATTTCAGCCGCCTTTTGAAAATCTGCCGAATACGGATAATTAAAACTCTTACAGGGAAGAGATCACACCACAAATGAGCATATATCCGGCATTTAATGTCCGTAACCGGAATTTCCCTGCCGTCACGGATAATGCCGCTCAGAACTCCGATAATATGCCTGTCAGTAATACCATATTCCTTGTTACAGCGGTTATCCCCACAGATAACGTAGTCATTTTTACGCACTTTAAGGATACGGTGCAGAACATACTGACCGCTGTCTCGCTTATACAAGGGGATGTCATAACGCTTCAGCCTGCCATTGACTGCGGAAATGACAAGAACATCCCTCCCCTGCTTTATCAAAGGCATCATGCTGTCGCCGACATTAGTGTATATTATCCGCCCCGTCCGCTTGATCTCATCTTCAAAGGTAGAGTTATTCATCAATTGCCCCTATGCTTTTCAGCGAACTGATTATTCTGTCAACATCCTGAGATATTTTCGATTCCGGTGCGTCATACTTATCAAGCATTTTCGCGATTATTTCTTCTCTCGTAGTGTCGTTTTTCAGACACCCGACAATAAACGCAGTCGTTGCATTGCTGTGAACCAGCCCTGAAAACTCACCTGTTGCGTCTATCATCATGTAGTCGTCTTTGTTTTTATGTGTGACAAATGATTCCTTGAGTTTCATGATATTAACCTCCCATTGCCTTGAATGCTGTTTCTGCTGCCGATATATCCATGTTGCAGCCAAGTTTGTAAAGCTCCGTGTTCTCGGAAAACTTATCGATAAGCTGAAGAACTTTCAGCAGCTTCTGCGGATCCTGCGGTCTGTAGACCTGCTGCACAAGCATATTATATGCGCTGTCAGCCGTGATTTTTTCAATATGGTTTTCTGCCGAGCGTTCCAGAATGCATATTGCTTTAAGCGGAGTGCTCATATTTGCACCGAGTCTGTGTTTTCCGTTCCACGGAGTACCATAAACAATCGTGCCGCTTTCTTTCACTTTTATCAGCGGCTTGTCATCATTTACCATTACAGCGCGTTCCCCGAAAAGTTTCCTCCACAAAGCCGTATGCGTGGATTTTCCCGTTCCGGACTTAGCTGTAAACAAATAGCCGATACCGTCAACAGCTACAACCGAGCCATGAAACAAAATAGTATCCCACTCAAGCATTTTATCCGCTATTTTTCGGTAAACAGCTAAAGTTTCGAGATACTCGTCCGTGAAATGCCGTATCGGAATGCCCTCTTTTATATCCTCGAACTCTGACTTTTTTCTTTCAAAGTCTATATCCGCCTGAGAAATACTTACGATCGTATCGGCTTCTTTATCTGTAACAAATACCCTGCAATACTCATGAATACAGCCGTACATCGGCTCGATCCGCACGCTCTTACCTGCTATCTCAATATTAAAGGGCGAAATCATATTTTCCTCCTGCATATACTCATCAATTACAGAATCAGACGCCGCTCCCACGGCGTCCGCTTTCCAAAAAATGCTTACTTATCGTCCTCTGTCAGGGCAAAATCATACTTCATTTCCAGAGCAGAGAAAAGCTTCTGCATTACGGAATTCGCCACTGCTGTAATGTCCATCTGCATAACCTGCGCAATGACTGCCTCCTGCTTTTCGACAGGAACACTGTATGCACTGAGGCTCATTTTAAGAAAACGCTGTAACTTTTTCTTCAATGTAAAATAGCAGTCACAGCGTCTCGTCATATATCCGCGCATAATACCAGATGAGCCTATCTCCAGTTCAAAGAAGTCGGCTTCACTGCACTCGGGCAGGTAGCTGCTGAAGATCTTATAAAGTTCCGCCGCAGTTTTACGGTGTATATATTCGGTAACCTGCGGGTGAGTATAGGCTTCAACGTAGATCTCCCTGAGATTCTCGTTCAGTTCTGTAAGCGTCATCTGAATGGAAGTTTCAAGCGCATACATGAGAACAGGGTCGGCATTTGCTCCCGGGAGCTGATTTGCAATATTGAATTGGTTGGAAAACATAAACTCTGTCAATTCCAGAAGAATGCCGTCCTTCGACTTAAATATATTGTAAAAAGTTCCGTTTGTAACGTCGGCAAGTCTGAGGATCTCAGCATTTGTCGTCCTGCTGTATCCCTTTTCTATAAATAAACGCACACATACGGAAAGGATCCTTCTTTTTGCGTCCTCCTTATCATATCTTCTTGACATTTTATACACTTCTTTCCCTTAAAATTAGAACGTGCTCTAATTATAGCACACTTATTTCTACAATGCAATACCTTTTTCAAGAAAATCAACAGATAATGCCGATTTTTCCGAGTTTATCTCCGGTACTGCTCATCAAAAAAGCCGAGATTGAAACTCGGCTTTCTGATCTGCGGCAATTTCACTGAGAGTTCTTTATTCTCCAAGCTTTATGAAAACCTCTCGCAGCTTTTTCATTATTACAGTAAGATAACGCATACACGGTTCGGCGATTATCGAGAAATTTATACACAGAAGCACACATCTCGTTGACATCGCGGTTATGTCGAAAAAGTCGCTTACGAATATCATACTGCAAATCAAACCGACAGCGCAGAATATCCACAGCCACATCTTGTATACATTCATAGGCTTGGATATCTCAAACACTATCATCAGACCGACAATTCCGAGCAATATGGTCGAAGCCGTAGCAATGTCCGTCTGCCCTACGCCGAATATGTTGCCGAAATACACCATAGCTGCCACTATTATCGTATCGGTTATACCGGCAGGCAGCGCTTTAAGCAGGATATTCGTCATGAACTTTCCGCGGATAAGATCCTTGTTAGGCATCTGTGAAAGGAAGAACGCAGGAATTCCTATCGTAAACATACTTATCAGCGATATCTGCGAGGGTTTCAGCGGATAGGCGATTCCAAAGCATATAGACAATATGGAGAGCACGAGCGAGAAGATATTCTTCACGAGAAAGAGACTTCCCGAACATTCAAGATTGTTTACGACCTTGCGACCCTCGGCAACAACATCGGGCATTTTTGAAAAGTCCGAATCAAGCAATACAAGCTGTGAAGCCTGCGCTGCCGCGTCACTTCCCGATGCCATTGCAACCGAGCAATCCGCGTCTTTAAGCGCGAGAACGTCATTTACTCCGTCACCCGTCATTGCAACCGTTCTACCCGCATTTTTAAGTGCTCTTACAAGCTTGCGCTTCTGCTCGGGAGTTACTCTGCCGAAAACCGAGTATTTCAGCACCGCATCATTTATAGATGCATCATTTGTAAGAGTCGTTGCGTCAATGTAGTTATTCGCATTTCTTATTCCTGCAAGTTTCGCCACTTCAGAAACCGTAACGGGATTATCTCCCGATATTACTTTTATCTCAACGCCCTGTTCATCAAAATACTTAAAGGTCTCGGCTGCATTTTCGCGTATCGGATTTGAAAGAATTATAAAGCACACCGGAACTACCGAGGAGGTCAGAGCCTTTCCGCTAATTGTTCCCGAATAACTTGCAAATGCAAGAACACGGTAGCCTTTACGGCTATAGGACTCGATAAGCTCTCGATATTCGTTAAACTTATCCCTGAGAATAAATTCGGGCGCGCCGAGCACAAATGCTCCTCTGTCAAACGTTACACTGCTGTATTTGAACTCGGACGAAAATCCTGTGGAGCTTAAAGCCACAAGTCCGCTCGGACGGTTGAAATAGTTCTTCACGGCAGTCATTGTTTCATTGTCGTAATTCTGTGCGGCGGCAAAATCGCTCATAAGCTCATATACCGCCTCCTCAGGAATTTCTGACGAAGCAGGTATCATTTCCGAAACGGACATATAATTCTCCGTGATAGTACCGGTTTTATCCACGCACAGCACATTAACGCGCGCAAGAGTTTCAATACACTTCATGTCGTGTACGAGAACCTTGCCTATCGCAAGCCGCATTGCGCTTATTGCAAGGGTCATGCTCGCGACAAGAAAAAGTCCCTCGGGGATCATTCCTATTACAGCGGCTACCATAGACTGAACACTCGCCTTGACGGTTTCATGGCTGACGAAATATGACTGGTAAAAAAGTATTATTCCGATCGGGATAATTGCTATTCCCGCAAGCTTCACTATTCTGTTGAGCGAGCGTATCATCTCGGACTGCTCACCTTTTCGACTTTTTTTCGCCTGAAGCGTAAGCTTTGAAATGTAAGATTCCGCTCCAACCTTTTCAAGTCTTGCACGGCATGAACCCGAGACAATAAAGCTGCCCGACATCAGCGTATCTCCGGGCTTTTTCGCGATCTCGTCGGATTCACCTGTAAGGAGAGACTCGTTTACCGAAACATTTCCGCTTATCACGACCGCGTCTGCGCTTATCTGATTTCCCGCACGAAAAACTGCTATATCATCAAGAACAAGTTCCTTTGATGCAACAGTTATCTCCGATCCGTCACGAATTACGCTCGTGACAGGAGCATTGAGCACAGTAAGCTTGTCCAGAACCCTTTTTGACCGCAACTCCTGAACAATTCCTATAAGAGCATTTGCAATAATGATAGGCATGAATGTGATGTCTCTGTAAGAACCCACAAAAATCAGCAAAAGCGTAAGTATCAGAAACAGCAGATTGAAATATGTGAAAACATTATCCGCAATTATCTCCTTTACGCTTTTTGAAGGCGAATCAACAGGACGATTATCCAGTCCCTCAGCCTTACGCGCTTTGACCTGTGCAAGAGTGAGTCCCTTATCGCAATCTGCCTTTATGCGCCTTACGTTCTGCGAGGCGTGACTGTTAGGGACAAATCCATTTTTCATAGGCACAAACCTTTCAATTAATTATGTCATGATATAACCGCCGATCATGCATACGCAAATTTTACGCTGCACATTTGCAATTACATTAATAATTATGATATGAATTTATTATACCATATTAAGGAAGTCAAATCAACACATAGCAAAAATTTCACCTAACGTTCACTTGTCAACCAAATTTATGAAAAAGGTTGACAAGCGTAAAGTTTAGTGCTATAATAGCAATGTACTTTAAGGAGGTATTTTTATCATGTCTGAAAACTCAATCACTATCAAAAAGAAACTTTTCACCACAAAAGAGCTTGTCCTCACAGCTATGCTCGCCGCAGTCATTGCTGTCTGCGCTTGGATCTCGATTCCCGCAACTGTTGAATTTACCCTTCAGGTTTTCGGAGTTTTCTGCGCTCTTGAAATTCTCGGCGGCAGAAACGGCTCTTTTGCCATTCTCGTCTACATACTCCTCGGAGCTGTAGGACTTCCGGTTTTTGCTCATTTTACAGGCGGTTTAAGCGCGATCACGGGTACTACCGGCGGATATATTGTCGGATTTCTTTTCATAGGCCTTGTCTACTGGGCTGCCGAAGCCTTTATCGGCAAGCACATTGCGGTAAGGATCGCGTCAATGCTCATTGGTCTTGTAATATGCTACGCTTTCGGAACCACTTGGTTTATGTTTGTTTTTACCAGAACCAATGGAGCCGTTACACTCATGCAGGCCCTGAAATGGTGCGTTTTCCCCTTTATACCGTTTGACCTTGCTAAAATGGCTCTCGCTCTTCTTATTGCCAACAGAGTGAAGAAATATGCAAAAATCTGAGATATTTCTCCGCCCTCATCATGGTCTGTGCATAGGTTTCTTTGAAGGAAAGGGCTACAGCGATGAATTTACTGCAAATATGAGTGCAGTAATCGAAAAGCTACAAAACACAGACCCTCACGTCACACTCACCTGCGGTTTTGATGCATTTGTTCAAGCTGCCCGAACGCTCTTTCCGGAGCTTGTGTCGTAAGCGTCAAATAAAGCGTGTCTCATAATATACAAAATTACCCTCGCCAGTGGC